>TARA_R110000782_G_scaffold101029_10_pt1 | contig 87318 bp, 71 predicted proteins | sample TARA_R110000782 | Tara Oceans TARA_R110000782 (sample SAMEA4397859) | marine metagenome | biome: Polar Biome; feature: [SRF] surface water layer (ENVO:00010504); material: water (ENVO:00002006), including particulate matter (ENVO:01000060) such as... | depth 5 m | reverse complement strand
CGGCCGCCGGTCTGTTCGCCCGAGCCTGGCAGCTGGGTCGAGTGGGTGATGTCGAAGCAGACGGGCGGGCTGCCGGCGTCGGTGAAGGCCGAGCAGTCCAGTTCCATCAGGTCGCCCAGGCCGGTGAAGTCGTTGACGAGGCGGTGGTAGCCGAAGAAGGTGCCGCGTTCGGTGAGGAGGAGGTTCTCGCAGCCGCCCTCTTTGGCTTTGCGGACGGGGCCGGCCATCTCTTTGGGGGAGAGGAACTGGCCCTTCTTGATGTTCACGGCGCAGGCGTGCTTCTTGGCGGCCTGGGCGGCGGCGACGACGAGGTCGGTCTGGCGGCACAGGAACGCGGGGATCTGGAGGATGTCGACGACGGCGGCGGCCGGCTCGGCCTGCTCGGGGGTGTGGATGTCGGTGGTGGTGGGGACGCCGAGTTCCTTCCCGATGGCCCGGAAGGTGTCGAGGGCCTCGGCCATGCCGGGGCCGCGTTTGGAGCCGGCGGAGGAGCGGTTGGCCTTGTCGAACGAGGCCTTGAAGATGAACGGCAGGCCGAGATCGTCGCAGATCTGCTTGCAGATGCGGGCCATGTCGAAGCCGAGTTCGGCCGACTCGAGGGTGCAGGGCCCGGCGATGACGGCCAACGGATGGCCGGGTCCGATGGTGATGTCGGCGACGCGGCAGGTGCGGGCGGGAGCGGGGCTGGGCATGGCCAAGGTTAAGCGGGCCGTGGACGCCGGGAACGGGTGCCGGGGGCGGGCGGCCTGTATCATCGCCCGTGCTCAGTCTCCGCGGCATCGTGAAGCGCTACGGCAAGGTCGCGGCCGTCGACGGGCTGTCGCTGGACCTGCGGCGTGGCGAGGTGTTCGGGCTGCTGGGCCCGAACGGGGCGGGCAAGACGACGACGCTGTCGATCGCCGTCGGCCTGATCGCGCCCGACCGCGGCGAGGCCGTGCTGGTCGCGGCCGACGGGACCGAGATCGGCCGGCCCACGCTGGCCCGCGTCCGGGCCCGCATCGGCGTGTGCCCGCAGAGCGACGCCCTGTACGCGAACCTGACGGCCCGCGAGAACCTGGTGTTCTTCGCCACCGTGCAGGGCGTGCCCCGTGGAGAACGCGGGGCGCGGGCGGACGAGCTGCTCGCGATGGTCGGGCTGGGCGAGCGGGGCGACGACGCGGTGGGGGGGTACTCCGGGGGCATGCGCCGGCGTCTGAACCTGGCGGCGGCGCTGGTCCACAAGCCCGAGCTGGTGCTGCTCGACGAGCCGACCGCCGGCGTGGACCCGCACTCCCGATCGGCGATCTACGCCATCGTGGACGGGCTGCGGGGCGCGGGCACGACGGTGGTTTACACCACGCACTCGATGGACGAGGCCCAGCGACTATGCGATCGAGTGGCCATCATGGACCACGGCCGGGTGCTCGCGGTGGACACCGTGGACGGGCTGATCGATCAGTTCGGCGGGCACGCGGTGGTCACCGTGACCCACGCACCCCCCCGGGGCGCCGAGCGGACCGAGACCGAGCGCCCGCTGGAGGTGTTGGCGGGCGTGGACCTGAAGTCGCCGGAGGTCCTCGGCGTGCGGATCGACCGGCCGGACCTCGAGCGGGTGTTCCTCTCGCTGACCGGAAGGAGCCTGCGGGACTGATGCGGGCGGTCTGGGCCATCGCGATGAAGGACCTGCGTCTGCTGATGCGTGACCGGGCGGCGGCGTTCTTCACGCTGGTGTTCCCGCTGCTCTTCGGCGTGGTGTTCGGGCTGATTTTTCAGCAGGCGTTCGGGGGCGGGGACGAATCGCCCCAGATCGAAGTCGCGATCATCGATCTGGACGGCTCGGAGCTGAGCGGCGACTACGCGTCCGCCGTCGTGGAACTGGGCGGGCTGACGGTGATCGGGGTGGCCGACGCCGCGGACGCGGAGAACAGGGTGCGCCGTGGTCAGATCGCGGCGTCGATCGTCATCCCGGCGCGGTTCGGCGAAGGGGTGCAGAACGCGATGTTCGGCGAGCCCCCGGGCGTCGAGGTGGTCATGGACCCGAGCCGGGCGGCCGAGTCGGGCATGCTGCAAGGCGTGCTGTCCGGCGCGGGCTTCCGGGTGCTGGCGTCGGCCTTCCAGGATCCGGACGTGGTTTCCGGGCAGGTCGCACGCGTGCGAGAGATTGTCCGCGGGGATGCCACGACGCCGCCGGTCGAACGCCTGCTGATGGGCACCCTGCTCGATTCCGTGGACCGGCTGTTCGGTGCGGGGGCGGACGGGGCCGATCCGGCGGACGGCGAGGCGCTTTCCGGCGGGGCATCGGGCGGCGGGATGGCGGGGTTCACGCCGGTCGCCGTGTCGGTCCGCATGCCGGAGCGGGCCGGGCGCGACAACGAACTCAACTCCGCGTTCGAGCTGACCTACCCGCAGGCCGCGGCCTGGGCCTTGGTCGGGTGCGTGACGGGGTTCGGTCTCTCGCTCGTGGGTGAGCGGTCCAGCGGCACGCTGCTGCGGCTCGCGGTAGCGCCGATCCGGCGGGACGCGGTGGTCTTCGGCAAGGCGACGGCCTGCTTCGTGGCGGCGCTGGCCGTGCTCGGGGCCCAGCGCGCCCTGTTCGCGTTGCCGGTGTTCGGCGTGCGCGGCGGGGAGCCCTGGATCGAGATTCTGACGATCGTGCTGATCGCGTTCGCGTTCGTGGGGGTCATGATGACCCTGGCCACCCTGGCGACCTCCGTCGGCGGGGCCGAGGGGAGCGTCCGGGCGACCCTGCTGATCCTGGCGTTGCTGGGCGGGGCGGGCGTGCCGCTCATGTTCTTCCGCGGCTGGATGCACGCGGCGACGATGGCCAGCCCGTTCCGGTGGGCGATCTCGGCTTTGGAGGGCTCGACCTGGCGCGGATGGAGCCCCGCGGAACTCGGCGTGCCGTGGATGGTCCTGTTTCTTATCGGACTTTTGGGGATATCTTTCGGGGTGTGGAGGTTTCGCCGCTGGCCGATTTCGGGGTGAGACGACGGGATATCTCCGGGGGATTTTGCCTGAACTGATCTCCGAACGTTCGAAGTTGACCAGTTGCGGATGACAATTCCGGGCGGTCCGGGTACATTGGGATCGATCTGTCCTTTTCTCACTCCCGAGATCTCAGCGTTCGGTTCCGGTTTCGTTTCCGGCTCTCCCCAACTGCACCACGCCGGACCCACAGACGAGCATCAGAACCACCGCACCGCCGAGGCCCCGCCTCGGCGGCGATCTCTTTTGGACCGGACCGGTCCCGGCTCGTTGAATACCCTTGGAGCGCAACGGGCGGGTAGCTCAGTTGGCCAGAGCACTCGCTTTACACGCGAGTGGCCGCGGGTTCGAGTCCCGCCCCGCCTATTTCCCGAGTGATGAACCGACCCCGAGGGCCGCTGGCACCGTGAACCCGCTCGATCTGGCGTATGTCGTGGGCGGGTTGGTGACGGCCCCGGTCTGGGCCCGCAAGAAGCGGGGCGGCTGGGGCGAGCGGTTCGGGAGGATCGACCACATGCTGGCCCGCCCGGCGACGGGGCGGCCGCGCATCGTGCTGCACGCGGTGTCCGTGGGTGAGGCCGCCGCCCTGCGGTGCCTGGTGCCCCTGCTGACGGAGGGGGGCGCCGAGGTGATCGTGTCGGTGACGACGGACACCGGCCTGAGCAGGGCGCGTGCGTTGTACTCCGATTCGTGCGACGTGGTGCGCACGCCGCTGGACTTCTCGTGGGCGGTGCGGCGGTTCCTCAACGGGACGAGGCCCGACGCGTTGGGATTGGTCGAACTGGAAGTCTGGCCGAATCTGGTCAGGGCCTGCCGGTCGCGGGGCGTGCCGGTGGGGGTGATCAACGGTCGCCTGAGCGAGCGGAGTTTCAAGGGATACCGGCGGGGGCGGGCGTTGATCGGGCCGTCGTTTGGGCGTCTGGATTTCGCGGCCGTACAGGACGAGACCTACGCCGAGCGGTTCCGTGCGATGGGCGTTGACCCGGAGCGTGTGACGGTGACGGGATCGATGAAGTGGGACGCGGTGGGCGTGGCCGAGGGTTCGCCCCGCACGGTCGAAGCGGTGGGATTGTCGCGGACGCTGGGTCTGGACCTGGACCGTCCGATCGTGGTGGCGGGCAGCACCGCGCCGGGCGAGGAGGCGCTGCTGCACGCGGCCGTGGCGACGGATGTGCAGCTCGTGTGCGCGCCGCGGAAGCCGGAGTGGTTTGACCAGGCCGCGGCGGCGATGCCCGGGTGCGTGCGCCGCTCGGAGGTCGGTCAGGCGGGCGTCCGCCCCGGGGCGACGCGGTTCGTGCTCGACTCCATCGGCGAACTGAGCACGCTCTACCGGGTAGCGGACGTGGTGGTGATCGGGCGGTCGTTCGGGGGGTTGTACGGCTCGGACCCGATGGAGCCGGCCGGGCTGGGGCTGCCGGTGGTGATAGGCCCCGAGCACGCGGACTTCGCCGCCGGGGTGGCACAGCTGCGTGACGCGGGCGGGCTGGTCGTGGCGGACCGCGAAAGCTTGGGCGGGGTGCTGGCCCGTTTGCTCGGCGACGCCGAGGCCCGCGGGGCGATGGGGGCGAAGGCCCGTGCATGCGTGCTCGGGCAGCAGGGGGCGTCGCGCCGGAACGCCGGGTTGCTCCTGGGCGTCGCCGGCGTGGAATGAGGCTTTGTGTGGTGTGTTTGGCCGGACGCGGGGCTCGGTCCTAGCATTGCCACTTCGCGCTCCGGGATGCCCGGGACGCGGTCGGGAGCCTAGCTCAATGGTAGAGCAGCGGCCTTTTAAGCCGTTGGTTCCGGGTTCGAGTCCCGGGGCTCCCACTGATCGAGGAAACGGGCGGGCACGGATGTCCCGGCTCGGAGTCGTCCGCACGGGGCGACGCCCGGTTTCCCTTCTCTGACTCCGGAGGCTTTGAGTGGTGCAGGCAACGGCAGCGGTCGGCACGCAAGCCCTGGTGGTTCACGCGGCCCACACGGGCGGGCTCCTGCACATCTGGTGTGAGCGGGCGTTCTCGGCGGGGGCGGGTGAGGGCTCCGTGCACCCGGGCGCGGTCCGCCCGGACTGGATCGACGGCGAGGACTCGGAGATCACCGTGCGCCTGCCCGGCGCCGGCGGCCGGGTGCTGCCCAGCGCCACGCTGGCGATGGAGATGGGCTCGGACCGTCCGGCCGGAGACGGGCTCGTCGAGATCCGCGTGCCGACGGTCGCGGTCGGCCCGGACCGGGCCGCGGCGGTGCTGGAGGGGCTGGCCGAGCGGGCCGAGTCCTCGGACGGCATGATGGTGATGGGCGCGGGCACGGTCTACTTCGACGCGGCCGCGCGCCTCGCTCGCCACCTCATGGCGGGCCACCGGTTCGTTCCGATGCTGCTCCAGGACGAGGACGGGCACCTGTCCGCGTCCTGGTGGCCCTGGCTGGCGGACGAGGCGACCGCCCGGCGCGTGGCGCTGCTCGTCGGCTCGATGCCCGGCGTGGCCCGCGCGGTGGTGGACGAGCACGCCCACGACGGCTGGACGGTGACCATGTCCTTCCTTTCCGGCGTGACCGACGCGGTCTGCCGGCGGACGCTGATCACGGAAGAGATGGACGACACCATCGACGGCGCCGACGCCAAGGCCGACCCGCAGGTGGCGTGGCTGCGCGGGTTGCTCAGCGCCCCCGTGGAGGTCCCGTCACCGAGTTCGCAGCGTGCGGAGATCACGCGCCGCGTGCGGCGCTGGATCGGCTCGCTCGAGGAACGCGGCGAGAGTTCGGCCTGGCGTCTGGGCTTCCGCATCGCCGAGCCGATCGCCGACGGGCTCAGCGAGAACATCAAGATGCCCGACGCGGCCATCCGCTGGTCGCTGTCGTTCTTCCTCGAGAGCTGCGTGGACCCGGAGGTCACGGTCGAGGCGGCGGACGTGTGGCTGCTGTCGCGTGAGTCGGTCGTGGTGCAGGGGCTGACCCTGGACTCGCCGCAGGAACTGCTGATGGCCGAGCTCGGCCGAGCCAGCCGCTACGACAAGAAACTCGAGGAGGTCCTCGACGAGTCCGAGCCGATCGAACTGCTGCTGGAGACCAAGGACGCGTACCGCTTCCTGCGCGAGGTCCGCCCCGTGCTGATCGAGCAGGGCTTCGCGGTGCAGAGCCCGGCGTGGTGGGATTCGCCGGCGGGGCGGCTGGGCGCCCGCCTGCGGATCGAGTCCGACCCCGCGGAGCTGGTCATGCAGCAGGCCGGCGCGGACGCGAGCGGCCCGCAGCTGGGCCTGGGCACGCTGGTGGGCTACCACTGGGAGATCGCCATCGGCGACACCACGCTGACGCTGCACGAGTTCGAGCAGTTCGCCAGCAAGTCGTCGCCGCTGGTCCGCATCGGCGGCAAGTGGGTGGAGATCCGGCCCGAGGACGTCACCAACGCGATCAAGTTCATCAGCGAGAACCCCGGCGGCGAGATGGAACTGGGCGAGGCCATGCGGCTCGCGTTGGCCAGCGACCCGACGCAGACGGGCGTTGCCGTCACCGGCCTGCACGCCACCGGCTGGGTCGCGTCGATCTTCGGCGGGGGCGACGGCGAGGGCGTCACGCTCCAGCTGCCCGAGCTGGAAACGCCCGCGTTGTTCCGCGGCACGCTGCGTCCGTACCAGCAGCGCGGCCTGAGCTGGATGGCGTTCATGGAGCGCTTCGGCTTCGGCGCCTGCCTGGCCGACGACATGGGCCTGGGCAAGACGGTGCAGCTCATCGCCCTGCTCCAGCACGAGCGGGCCATGGCGGCCAAGGCCGAGGCGGGCTCCGACGCGGCGCTGGTCGGGCCGACGCTGCTGGTTGTGCCGATGTCGGTCATCGGCAACTGGGTCAAGGAGACCGAGCGGTTCGCGCCCGAACTCAAGGTGCTCGTCCACCACGGACCCGAGCGCCTGCTCGGCGAGTCTTTCGTCGAAGCGGCCAAGACCCACGACCTGATCCTGACAACCTACGCCCTGGTCAACCGCGACCAGGAACTCTTCGAGGTCGTGCCGTGGGGGCGGATGGTGCTCGACGAGGCCCAGTTCGTCAAGAACCCGCAGGCCAAGCAGAGCCAGGCGGTGCGTGCGGTGCCCGCCCCCCGCCGGATCGCCCTGACCGGCACGCCGGTGGAGAACCGCCTGAGCGAGTTGTGGTCGATCATGGACTTTCTCAACCCCGGCTACCTGGGCCCGGCGGGCAACTTCCGGCGCAAGTTCAGCGTGCCCATCGAGCGGCACCGCGACCGGGCCAAGATGGACAAGCTCCGCGGCCTGGTCCGCCCGTTCATCCTGCGGCGCGTCAAGACCGACCCGACCGTGGTCGCGGACCTGCCCGAGAAGCTCGAGAGCCGCGAGTGGTGCCCGCTGACCAGCGAGCAGGCCGCGCTCTACGAGTCGTGCGTCAAGCGGATGCTGACGGAGGTCGAGCAGTCCGAGGGCATCCACCGGCGTGGCCTGGTGCTCGCGGCGCTCATCAAGCTCAAGCAGATCTGCAACCACCCGGCGCAGATGCTCAAGGACCAGGACCCGCACGCGGGACGCATCATCGATCCGACCCGCTCGGGCAAGTGCGTGCGTCTGCTGGAGATGCTCGACGAGCTGCTCAGCGAGGGCGATCAGGCGTTGATCTTCACGCAGTTCCGCCAGATGGGGCACCTGCTCAGCGGGCTGCTGCGGCACGAGCTGGGCAAGGAGGTCCTGTTCCTCCACGGCGGCACGCCGCAGGGCCAGCGCCAGAAGATGGTCGAGCAGTTCCAGGAGGCAACGGGCAAGCACCCGATTCTGATGCTCTCGCTCAAGGCCGGCGGCGTGGGCCTGAACCTGACCGCCGCCAACCACGTGTTCCACTTCGATCGCTGGTGGAACCCCGCGGTGGAGAACCAGGCCACCGACCGGGCCTACCGCATCGGCCAGACGCGGACCGTGCAGGTGCACAAGTTCGTCGTCCGCGGCACGCTGGAAGAGCGCATCGACGAGATGATCGAGAGCAAGACCGAGCTGGCCGAGAACATCATCGGCCAGGGCGAGCGGTGGCTGACCGACCTGGACACCGATCAGCTGCGTGACCTGCTGGCGTTGCGTGCCGACGCCATCGCGGACGAAGGGTAAAGGAGGTTTTCATGGCGAAGAAAGCTTCCAAGAAGTCCGACGCGACGCCGCCGCCGCCCCCCAAGGCGGACCGGACGGTGTCCGTGGTGGCCAAGCCGCAGCTCAGCGGCATCATCCCCACCGTGCCCTCGCGCCCCAAGCCGCAGGTGGCGTCGTTCCGCTCAACCAAGAAGCAGCTGGTCAATCCACGGCGCGTCCGCGGCGGCGTGAAGACCAAGGCCAAGCCGGGCGAGCCGCCCAAGAGCTGGGTCACCCAGCGGGTCATGCGCGTGGCCGAGCAGGCCGCGTCCGGCGAGGCGCTGCGCGAGGGCCTCGAGTACGCGGCGCTGGGCCAGACCAAGCGCCTGACGATCGAGGGCACGCTGTGCGAGGCGGTCATCCAGGGCCGCTCCGACAAGCCATACCGCACCACCCTGTCGTTGGAAGGCTTCACGCAGCCCCAGCAGGAGCAGGTGATCGGCACCATGGGCGAGCAGGTCCGCTACACGGCCAAGATCCTGGCCGGCGAGCTGCCCAGCAACATCGAGGATGTCTTCGCGCCGCTGGGCCTGCGCCTGCTGCCCACCGAGGCCGACGACCTCACGCCCGAGTGCACCTGCTCGGACTACTCGGCCAAGGAGCCGTGGTGCAAGCACGCCGTGTGCCTGACCGCCCTGCTCGCCGAGCGGTTGGGCGAGGAGCCGATGCTGGTCTTCGGTCTCCGCGGCATGCCCGAGGAGGACCTGCTCGAGGGCCTGCGCCAGCGCCGCGTCGCGGGCTCGGGCGCCAGCGGCCCCTCGCCGGTGCTTCAGCCGCACGTGCCCGGCGTGACAGACACCATGAGCGCCCCGCTCGATCAGTCACTGGCGGACTTCTGGGAGGTCGGGCCCGACCTGGCGGACCTGGACACGCCCATCGCGCCTCCGCCGGTCAACTGCGTGCTGCTGCGCCGGCTGGGTCCCAGCCCGTTCCCCGAGGGCCGCTTCCCGCTGCTGGGCCTGCTGGCCACCTGCTACGACCTGATCGGGCGCGACGCCGTCGACGGCGCCGACACGCCGGATCCCGACGCAGACGCCACGGACGACGGGGACTGATCCCTACGGGCAGCCCTGCCCGAACCGCAGCAGGAACAGCGAGATATCGAAGAAGTCGATCGACCCGAAGGGCGGCGCGATGTCCGCGGCCGGGCTCTGGTTGTTGAAGGTCTCGAGGAACGCGCTGATGTCGAAGAAGTCGACGCGCCCGTCCCCGTTCTCGTCGCCCGGGCACCCGGCCACGAAGCTGCCGATCCAGGTCTGCCAGCCGAAGCTCTTGGCGTACTGGCCCACGACCCAGAAGGTCCGGTCGTCGTTGGGATCGACCGCGATGTCGAAGTAGTCGCCCCAGCGTCCCTCGCTGCCGCGGTCGCCCGCGGCCATGAACGCCGGCTCGCTCATCGTGTTGGGCTCGTCGCCGGGCTGCCGGCCGGTGACCCACACGCTGGCGTACTCCTCGGCCGCGGCCCGGGCCATGACCATGCCCACACGGCCGAACTTGTCGGTGGCGATCGCCGGGAAGAACCAGAACACGCCGGGCGTGCTCACGTTGCCTTGCTGGACCAGCGCGGGGTCCTGCCCCGAGTCCGGCCAGCCGTTCGTGGCGACCTCGTACCAGCGGACGCGGGTGCGGGCTCCGACCGAGCGGACGGCGTGGGCCGTGTGCAGGCTCCCGTCGCGCCAGTGGGCGTTCATCAGGCGTCCGTCGAGCGTGTCGAGCAGCCCGCCGTCGAGGTTGGGCGCGTCGAAATCCGGCGGGTTGGAGTTGCCCAGGTGCGGCACGACCACGCTGGCCAGCGACGGGGTCCCGAGGGGGTCGTTGACGGTCCACAGGCGCAGGGCGTTGCTGGCGGCGCGGGTGACCATGAAGGTCCGCGGCGCGACCCCGTGCGTCTGGGCGACCTGCATGGAGCCGTCCATCTGCGGCACGAGATCGACATACGACGCGGGCTGGCCGCTCAGGAGCGGCGCCTTGTCGAACACGCGGACGATGGGGCCCGCGAAGCCCGGCCCCGACCCGTCGAGTTGGAAGAGGTTCCCCGCGACGTAGAACGCGTTGTCGTCGTAGCCGAAGCCCGGATAGTCCACCCAGTAGGTGGTGTCGTCGATGTTGATGACCGCAAAGGTGCGGTAGCGGTGCCACACGCCGTTGGGGTCCGAGTCGTCGGAGACGGCGATATCGATCCATGCCTCGGTCGGTCCGTAGACCTCCAGCACGTGGACGACGAAGCGTCCTGTGGTGGGGTCGTAGAAGCACTTGGGATCGAACGTGAAGCTGCCCGCCCCCTGCCCCTCGAAGAAGCCGGGGCTGCCGCGTTGACCGAGCGGCGCGGAGAACTGCATCTGGCCGCCCTTGGTGAAGAACGCGATGGTGTCGTTGGCCGTCTGGACGATGTGCTGGGGTCCCACGGCGATGGTGGGGTCCGGCGGGCTCCAGGGGGTCTGCGCGATGCCGGGGAATCCGACGCCGGTGGGGGTGGCCCGCGCCGGGCCGCCGGCCTCACCCTCTGGCAGCGGCTCGGCGTCGAGCGTGGGCAGCGACTTGTCGCGCCCGTGCGCGGGCAGGTGGTTCTTCACGCGGTCGACCGGTCCATCCCAGGGGTCGCGGACCTGGATCGGCTCGGGAAAGGCGCGGGTGTCGATGACCTCGGCGGGCGTGAACTGCCGGGCCGACGCGGGGCCGTCGATGGCGACCGGCGAGGGCAACTCCGACGCGGGGCGTCCCGGGCGGGTCGGCCCCTGGCCCTGCGGACCCGCGGCCCTCGTCGCGGTGGTGTCCGCGATGGTGCTGCCCGGAACCGGGTCGGACGCGCAGCCAACCAATGTGGGGACAAGCAGGCAGCACGATGCGGCAAGGACGGACCGGATTGGGCGGCTCATCGGGTCTCCAGAATCACAGTTATCGGACAGACAGAGCGGATTGCGGGACCACCCAGAACAGGTGAGCCAAGGGGCGGCCCGAACGAAGCGGAACGCCGGCCTCCCCGATTCGGCGATTCGGGCCCGGCGGTTCGGCCCGGTCGGCGAAACGGGGGTAACCGGGCGGTCGGCGCTGGTCCCCGTTCGGGCGGGCGTATTGACCGCGACGGGGCCGGGTCTACGATTCGACCTTGCGGAGCCGGGCGTGACGGACGCGGGTCAATCCCCGCCGAGGCGCGTCCAAGGATCCCCGCTTCATGGGCTTTCGCCCGTGCGGCCGGCGGGGGGCCAGCTCCAAGTCCTTTCCTTCAAACGGGATCGGGCGAACAGTGCCGCGGCCTTGCACGAGCGGGATCTCCCGGCGTGTTCGGTCCGCGACAAAGCGGAACGGACACCGGGGCGGCCAAGGCCGTCCCTCAGCCAGCGGAGACACGCGTCGCGGAGCCCACCCGGTCCCCTCTTCCGGACCAGCCTACCGATACCCCGTGGTGTAATGGCAGCACCGGTGTTTTTGGTACATCTAGTCCCGGTTCGAGTCCGGGCGGGGTAATTCGGGCTCCACGTCGCCGACCACATATGTCGGGACACAGCACCAACAAACCGCCACAGGCCATGCTGCTCGCCGCGGGCAAGGGCACGCGGATGGGGTCAGATCTTCCCAAGGTCTGCCACCCGATCGGCGGGCGGGCGATGGTCTGCGCCGTGGTCGATGCCTGCCTCGACGCGGGCTGCGATCGGATCGTGGTGGTGGTGGGGTACAAGCAGGAACTGGTGCGCGAGGCGCTGGCGGAGTACGGCAACACGGTCGAGTTCGCGGTGCAGGACGAGCAACTCGGCACCGGGCACGCCGTGATGTGCGCCGAGGGCGCCTTCCCCGAGGGCATGCGAGAAGGCACGGACCTGTTCGTGCTCTGCGGCGACGGGCCGCTGATCCGGGCCGAGACGCTGCGGACAGTGCTCGAGCGGCACCGCTCGGTCGGGGCGGCCGGAACGCTGGCGACGAGCGTGATCGACGACCCCTCGGGCTACGGCCGGATCGTCCGGGACGCGACGGGTCGCTTCGAGCGGATCGTCGAGCAGAAGAACGCTTCCACAGACGAACTCAAGGTCCGCGAGATCAACCCCAGCTATTACTGCTTCGACGCGGGGGCGTTGTTCGGAGCGTTGTCGCGGGTGACGCGGAACGAGCTGACGGGCGAGTACTACATCACCGACGTGTTCGAGGGCCTCCTGGCCGAGGGCAAGCGGGTCGAGGTCATCGACGCGGTGCCCCCGGAGGACGTCCTGAGCATCAACACGCCGGAGCACCTCGCCGAGGTCGACCGGATTTTCCGAGGGCGGGCGCTCGCGTCCGGAACGCACACCAGCAGCGAGGGCACCCGATGAACGGCGACTACGGCGAGCTGAAGATTTTCTCCGGGCGGAACAGCAAGCACCTGGCCCAGCGGGTGGTCGATCACCTCAAGATCCCCCTGGGCGGCGCGCGGACCAGCCTGTTCCCCGACGGCGAGATCATCACCAAGCTCGACGACGACGTCCGCGGGCGGGACTGTTTCGTGATCCTGTCCACCTGCGAGCCGGTCAACGACAACATCATGGAACTGCTGGTGTTCTGCGATTGCCTGCGTCGCGCCAGCGCGGCCCGCATCACGATGGTCATGCCGTACTACGGCTACGGGCGTCAGGACCGCAAGGACGAGGGTCGCGTGCCGATCACGGCCAAGCTCGTCGCCAACCTGATCACCGCGGCCAAGGCCGACCGGGTGCTGGCGATCGACCTGCACGCCGCTCAGATCCAGGGCTTCTTCGACCTGCCGGTGGACCACCTCAGCGCGGGTCCCGTCTTCCACGACTACTTCTCGTCGATCCGTTCGGAGCTGGGCGACCTGTGCCTGGTCTCGCCGGACGTGGGCAACGTGAAGGTCGCCGAGAAGATGGCCAACCTGCTCGACGCGGACCTGGCCATCATCAACAAGCGCCGGCTGTCGGGCACCGAGGTGGACGTGGGCAACCTGATCGGCACCGTTGCGGGCAAGCGCGTGCTGATGTTCGACGACATGATCTCGACCGGCGGCACGATCTGCTCCGCGGCCCGGCTGCTCATGGACGAGGGCGCGATCGACGTGATCTCGGCGGCGACGCACGGCGTGCTGGCCGGCCGCGCGATGGAGAAGATCGCCGATTCGCCCATCTCGCGCGTGGTGATCACCGACACGATCCCCGCCGGCGAGCGTTGCGACCCGATCAAGGACAAGCTGACCGTGCTCTCCGTCGGCGAGCTGCTCGGCGAGGCCATCGGGCGCATCCACAACAACTCTTCGATCAGCGCCCTGTTCCGCGGCACCGCGGGGGTCAAGCGCTGACCGGGTCATCGATACGGAATCAAGACAGCAACCAAGCGGGCGAACTCCGCCCGCGTCAAGGAAAACGAGGAAAGCCATGCACGAAGAAGCACCCAACCTGAACGTTACCGTCCGCGAGCGCGTCGGCTCACGCTACGCCAAGCGCATCCGCGAGACCGGCGGCCTGCCCGCCGTGGTCTACGGCCACAAGGAGGAGCCCCTGCCCGTCCGCCTGGACGCGCGGGAGGCCGGCAAGTACATCTCCAAGGGCGAGAAGGTCTTCTCGATGGACCTGAACGGCAAGCAGCAGTACGTGCTGCTCAAGGACATCGGCTACGACTACCTGGGCACGAACATCATCCACGCCGACTTCGCCCGCGTGGACCTGAACGAGCGCGTGGACACCCGCGCCCACCTCAAGTTCGTCGGCGAGCCCAAGGGCCTGAAGAAGGCCGGCGCGGTCCTCATGCACCCCGTCAACGAGCTCGAACTCAACTGCCTGATCACCAACCTGCCCGACCAGATCGAGGTGGACGTGTCCGGGATGGACGTCGGCGACATGCTGCACGCCGGCGACATCAAGCTGCCCGTGGACACCATGGAACTGCTGACCGACGCCGACACGGTCGTCGCCCAGGTCATCGTGATCAAGGAGCAGGAAGAGTCCGCCGAGGCGGCCACCGTCGACGGCGCGGCCGAGCCCGAGGTCCTCACCGCCAAGAAGGACGAGGACGCCAAGGCCCCCAAGGCCCCCAAGGAAGAGAAGAAGGGATAACGCGGCAGATGAAGCTCATCGTCGGGCTGGGAAACCCGGGCGCTCAGTACGAGCGCACGCGTCACAACGCCGGATTTCTGGCGTTGGACGAGCTCGCGCGCCGGCACGCCGCCGGCATGGTGCCCAGGGCCCGCTTCAACGCCGTCACGCTCGACGCGTCTATCGGCGGGGAGAAGGTCCTGCTCGCCAAGCCGACCACCTTCATGAACCTCTCGGGTCGGACGGTGGGCGAGGCGGTGCGGTTCTTCAAGCTCGACCCGGGCCAGGACCTGCTGGTGGTGGTCGACGAGATCGCCCTGCCGGTCGGCCACGTCCGGGTCCGCGAGAAGGGCAGCGCGGGCGGGCACAACGGCCTGTCCGACATCGACCGGGCGCTGGGCGGGGCGGACTACCCCCGCCTGCGGATCGGCGTGGGCGCGATGCCGGAGGGCTGGGTCAAGGCCGATTGGGTCCTGTCCCGGTTCGCCGACGAGGAGCAGGAAGCGGTGCGTGCGGGGACGGCCCTGGCCGCCGACGCCGCGGAGTGCGTGGTCCGGGAGGGACTCCCGGCCGCGATGAACAGGTTCAACAAGAAAGTTTCGCAAGAGAACAACACCGACCGCGACGGCGACGCCGCGTGATTCGGAACACGGATCAGAGAACGATCAGAACGGAGCGACTGAAATGACGACCGAGACAATGGCCCGCACGGGCACGTACGAGGGCATGTTCCTGGTTTCCCAGGCCGCGGCCTCGCAGTTCGGCGACACGCTGACCCACATCAACGAGCTCTTCGGCCGCGCCAACGCGACCGTGGTCGCGATGAAGAAGTGGGACGACCGCCGCCTGGCCTACGAGATCGACAAGCAGAAGCGCGGCGTGTACATCCTCGCGTACTTCACCTGCCCGACCGACATGGTCGGCCGGCTGGAGCGCGACGCCCAGATCTCGTCCAAGATCCTGCGCCTGCTGGTGATCAAGGCCGACCACCTCACCGACGAGGAGATCGCCGCCCACGACGAGCGCCGGGCGCTGGCCGACGAGGCCAAGCTGCGGGCCGAGCGGGCCGAGTCCGAGGAGGACGAGTCCTCCGGGCGCGTCCGCCTGGGCGCCCCCGAGCAGCAGGCCCCCGCCGAGCCGGAGGCCGCCGAGGACTCCGCCGCCGACGAGTCGTCGGACGAGAACTGATCCGTCCGGTCCGTTCGCACGGCGAGGCCGGCCCGCCCGCTTCCGCCATGCCTGCCCATTGAGGGGGGATGGCGGTTCGGCACGGCCGCAACACCCTCGAAGGGCGTTGGATGTCGAACGGGAAGTGTTCGGGTATGATACGATGCTGCTCGGCCGTTTCGGCCGGAGGAAGGAGACGCGATGGCCGGTAGTTTCAATAAGGTCATGCTGCTTGGGAACCTGACCCGTGATGTCGAGATCCGGCACACGTCGGGCAACCAGGCGGTGGCCAACTTCGGGATGGCCGTGAACCGTCGGTTCAAGACCCAGTCTGGCGAGCAGCGCGAGGAAGTCACCTTCGTGGACTGCGAGGCCTGGGGCCGGACCGCCGAGGTGATGGGCCAGTACCTGTCCAAGGGCCGGCCCGTGTTCATCGAGGGGCGCCTCAAGCTCGACGAGTGGGAGGACAAGAGCGGGGGCGGCAAGCGCTCCAAGCTCAAGGTCGTCGTCGAGTCGTTCCAGTTCGTCGACTCGGGCCAGGGCCAGGGCGGCGGCGGGAACGAGCGGTCGTCCGGAGGTGGGGGGTACGCCCGTTCCGGGTCGTCCCAGTCCCGCCCGCAGAACGACGAGCCGGCCATCGACCACGACGACATCCCGTTCTGACCCGATCCGCCCGGTCGGTTCGGCCGGGCTGAATATCTGATCTGTTCCGTGGGCGTCCCGTTCGGCGGGACGCCTACGCTTCCCGTCCCGCTTTTCCAGGCGGGACCCCGTTGGGGCCGGTGGCGTTCGGGCGTGTGCCCGTTGGCCGGCTCCTCAACTTGGCCCGGTGCCGCCGCCGGCACGGGCAAGGACAGCGAAGGAGGCCCCCGTGGCCAGCAAGCACGTCAAACTGTTGCTCACCGAGAACGTCGACAGCCTCGGCATCGTCGGCGACGTGGTCCGCGTTCGGACCGGATATGCCCGCAACTACCTGCTCCCGTTCGGCCTGGCGACCTCGCCCAGCGAGGAGCTGATCAAGGACCTCGCGTCCAAGCGCGCCGAGGCCGAGAAGGAGCTCGCCGCCCTGCGCAAGAGCCGCGAGGCGATGATCTCCAAGCTCCACGGCCAGGAACTGACCATGGTCCGGGCCTGCAACGACCAGGGCCACCTCTACGGCTCGGTCACCCAGCAGGACATCGCGTCGGCCCTGCAGGAAGTCGGCTTCGACATCAAGCCCCGCGAGGTCCGCCTGCCCGGCACGATCAAGCGCGTGGACACCTTCGACATCCACATCAAGGTCGACTCCGACCTGGGCGCAGACGTCAAGCTCTGGGTGGTCGCCGACCGGGCCCTCGACGCGGACGCCGAGCCCGAGATGGACTTCGACTCCGAGGGCGAGCTGATCGAACCGACCGCCAAGAAGAAGGCGGCCAAGCCGGCCGCCGCCGAGTAACCGGCCGGACGGCACGCCGCCCCCCCCCGCCCCCCCTCCCGGGCGGGACGCACGGCGCCGCACTGACACAAGAAAACGGCCCCGTCGCACGCGACGGGGCCGTTTCTGTTCGATGCGTGCGCGTCCGGGGGGCCGGACTGATCAGCCGCCGACCGCTTCCAGCGGCGGCTGCATGGTGGCGATGACGATGTTGCCGGCGGCGAACTGCTCGATCGAGACGCCGCGGGTGACCACGAACAGGATGACCAGCTTCTGATCGTCGCGGGCGGTGCTGACCGGCGGGGTGGCCTCGATGCCCGCCAGCGTGTTGCCCAGGGTGTAGCGGACCTCGAAGATCTCGCGGTCCTTGTAGACGAAGCCGATGGCCTCGTACTCGTTGCCGTTGGAGTCGATCAGGACCAGCGGTTGGTCGGTGGGGGCCAGGCGGGCCGCGTCGGAGGTGAAGCTGGCGGGCATGCCCGGGGAGACGTCGATCTGCACCATGGTCTGGTTGCGCCCCAGCGCGAACGACTCGACCCGCATCGACCGGCCCGAGGGCGTGTTGCCCCGGCCGACCTCGGTGATGGCGAACTTGGCCTGGCCGTCGGCGATCAGGTTCTCGTCGTCGAGGGTCAGGCGTGAGCGGGCGGTCTGGGACGAGGCGATCTCGCCCATCGAGCTGCTGATGCGGACGCCGCTGCCGGCGCCGGCCTCATTGGCGTTGGTCAGCGTGACGGCGTTGCTGGCGTCGCGCTGGATCCGGACGCTGTCGTCGGCCTTGAAGATGCTGCCCGACGCGATGCGCCGGTCGCGCTCCGCGGGCGATTCGTAGACAATCGGGGCGGGAAAGCTCTGTTCGTCGGCCGCCTGGACACGGGCCTGGCGAACCGACAGTCCGATGGGGTTGTAGCCCTCGGGCACGAAGAACTCGAAGCCGATGGTGGCCTTGGACTGACCGCCGACCGAGCTGATGAATACGTCGTTGGCGTCGAACTTCCAGCGTCCGAGCCGGCCGTCGGCCTCGGCATTCTCGCTGATCGCGGCCAGGGGGAAGATGGTGATGGACTCGCCGGTGGAGTCATTTCGGGCGATCATGTGGACCTGGCCGTTGGAGACGATGACCTGGCCACCGCGCTTGCCGCGTTCCTTGGCGCCGGGCTCGAACTCGATGACGGCGCCCATCAGGTAGCCCTTGGCGGGGGTGCCGTCGTTGCCGGGCGCGCGGCCGCGAACGTCGACGTAGCGCTGGGGGGTGGCCGAGCCCTGGACGGTCAGCAGGTCCTTGGCGGCCGCGGTCTGGTCGGGGGTGGCGACGGTGTAGGTCTTGATGACGCGGAAGTCGGAGGGGCGGATGGCGTTGCGCCCGGAGCCGTCGCCGGGGGAGAGCCGGGCCGCGAACGCGGTGGAGACCAGGTCGGGGTACCACTTGTCCAGGGAGTTCTCGGCGGACATCGAGCCGGACGAAAGGCCGCGGTAGACGCCGGCGGTGATGCGATCAGCGGGGATCCACAGCGAGTCGGTGACGGTCAGGCTGCCGGCACCGCCCGCGCGGTCCTCGGTGTACCACACCGGGCGGTAGCCCATGTTGGTGGGCAGGCGCAGGCCCTGGATGCCGATCACGAACACGCCGGCGGTCAGGACGCCCACGCCCAGGCCGCAGACGGCGCCGCCGGCGTAGTCGACGGCGCTGGCGTTCTTGAGGTTGGCGCCGACGATCTTGTCGGTGGCGAACCGGGCGACGAGGAGGAAGACGGAGAAGGGCAGGATCAGTCCCAGACCCCAGGCTGCGCTCTCGAGGAACGAGAGGAACCCGCGGTCCGGGCTGAGACCGATGATGAAGTAGCTCGCCGGCTCCCAGACCGCGAAGGCCAGCGCCCCCGCGACGAGCACGCAGAGCAGGTGGATAAAGGCGCTGAAGAAGCCGCGGACCATCCACGCGTACGCGAGTCCGAGCACCAGTCCGACGATGAGGATGTTGAAGATCATGTTCGGTTCTCCGTCCCCGTCCGGGCGTTCGCGTCCGGCGGGGGCGTGGTGGGGTGAGCGTGGTTGATCAGGCGGCGGGCCCGGCGGCCTTGCTGGCGGCGGGCTTGGGCTCGGCGGTGATGCGGGTGACCTCTTCGATGCTGGTCATGCCCTCGACCGCCTTGCGGAGCGCGGACTGCTGGACGGTGGGCAGCTGACGCTTGCGCATCGCGCTGCGGAGGCCGGACCAGTTCTGGTCGGCGATCAGCGACTTCTCCTCGTCCTCGATCGGGAAGACGCCGAAGACGCCCGTCTGGCCCATGTAGCCCACGCCGTTGCAAACGGGGCAGATCTCGGGCTTGTTGCGGACCAGGACCTGGCCGCCCTTCTTGAAGAGCTGCTGCACCTTGTCCGCGGGGAGGCCGAGCTTCTTGAGCATGTCCGGCGCGGGCTGGTACGGCACCTTGCAGTTGCTGCACAGGGCGCGGAGCAGGCGGTGGGAGATGACGCCCTTGAGGCCCTCGGCCGCGAGCTTGGGGTCGCCGACGGCCTTGGCGTAGAGCTGGATGGCCTCCAGGGCGTTGTTCGAACGCAGCGAGAGGTACACGCGGCTGCGCTCCAGATCGGCCCGGGCGATGTTGGCGGCCGTCTCGGTGTCGGGCAGTTCCGCCACGCCGAGCACGTCGGGGTCCCGTCGCAGGTTCGAGCGGACCGTGGTGGCGAAGTCGGGCCCCTCGGCGGCGGGGTCGAAGGGGATCTGCTTGATGCCCTCGAGCGCGTCCTCGACATCCAGCTCGATGGTCGAGATGTTGGCGGTGTACGCGTCGTGGAGCTTGAGGACCGAGTAGAACGTGCTGGTGCGCCCGGAGTCGGCCGGGCCGGCGACCAGGACCACGCCGCCGGGCTCGTTGACCCAGCCCTTGACGAGTTCGAGCTGCTTGTCGGTCAGGCCCAGCGCGTCGGCGCTGCGACGCACGGCCTCGGCGGGGTTGAAGATCATGGAAAGGCGCATGCCCGACGCCGACCCGCTGGTCACCAGCTTGACGGTGGTCCCGCTCATGCCCTCGCCGGAGACCGAGACCTGGCCCTGGAGCTTGCGACGGCGGTCCTTGACGTCGAGGCCGGCGCACGACTTCCAGAAATCGATGATCTGCGCGGCGTCGTTGCGGGCGAGCGGGTCGCCGGCCTGGCGGACGCCGTCGACCAGATACGAGGCGGCGTAGGTGCTCTCGTTGGCCGGCAGGATGTCGATCTGCGAGGCGTGCATCGAGAAGCCCTTGGCGATCACCTGCTCGGCGGCCACGCGGACGGCGAAGTCCGGCGACTCCTTGGGCGGCGGGGGGACCTTCATCTTGTTGGCCCCGACGATGACCAGCTCGGACGTGCCCAGCTGCTTGGCCCTGGCCTTCTCGTCGCGGGCGGCCTTCATCTTCTCGAAGTCCAGCGAGATGCGGGCCCGCTCGGGCACACGCTCGTCGCGGTTGGTGATGACCACGAACAGCCCGATGTCCCCGGCCAGGAGGGCGAGCACGATCAGCAGGGTCGCGGCGAAGCCCGCGAACCCGCCGATGGGCACCAGGATCACCGCGGCCAGGGCGGCCACGCCGAAGAGCATGTGAATCAGCGCCCACTTCTCCTGCCCCAGGAAGAACCGCTGGGCCTGCTTGTCGAGGTGGGTGGAGATGAACCAGGCCCACGCGACGAACGGCGCAAAGAGCAGGATCGGCTTCCACACCGAGACGAGCATGAACCCGGCGGCGAGGGTGGGGGAGCCCTGTGCGATGGTCAGCGATTCGAGCAAAGGAGCGGTCCTTCCTGGCGGGGCGTCTCGGCGGGTCCCCCTCGCGCGGGAAGGGGGGCCGCGTGCCCGGGGATCACTTGAACTTCTTGAGCTTCATCTGCAGGTCGTCGACGTTCGGGGAAGCCTCGAGCGCCACACGCGTGTGAATGTACTCTTTCTCCACGAGCTGCACCAGCGAGTCGTTGAAGTCGACCATGCCGACCTGGCGGGCCTCGATCGAGTTGAGCACGTCGCGGAGGTCGCCCTCGCGCTCGTCGAGGATGAACTTGCGCACCACGCTGTTGTTGATCAGGATCTCCAGCGCGGGGATGCGGAAGATGTTCTCGTGCAGCGTGGGCAGCAGCTTCTGGTAGACGAACGCCCGCATCTGGTAGGCCAGGATCTTGCGGACCTGCTCGATCTCCTCCTGGGGGAAGAGGCCGTAGATGCGGCTGAAGGTCTGCGTGGTGCTCGAGGCGTGGATGGTCCCGTAGACCAGGTGGCCGGTCTCGGCGGCGTGCAGGGCGGCCTCGAAAGTCTCCTGGTCGCGCATCTCGCCGACCAGCACCACGTCGGGGTTCTCACGCACGAGGGCCCGCAGGCCGGTCTTGAAGTCCAGGCAGTCCAGCCCGATCTCGCGCTGGTTGATGACGGCCTTGCGGTCCTCGAAGATGTACTCGATCGGGTCCTCGAGCGTGAGGATGTGGATGTTCTTTCGGGCGTTGATGTAGTCGAGCATCGACGCGATGGTCGTCGACTTGCCCGAGCCGGTCACGCCGCAGAGCAGCACGATGCCCTGGGGCTGCATCGCGATCTCGGACATGATCTCGGGCAGGTGGAGCTTCTCGAAGGGCAGGATCTCGCTGGTGATGTTCCGGGCCGCGACCGAGATGGTGCCGCGGGCCATGAACAGGTTCACCCGGAAGCGGTGGTCCTTGTCGTAGTTGTACGCGAAGTCCACCGAGCCGAAGTGCTGGAGGTCCTTGATCTGCTGCGGCGTCAGGATCGCCTGGGCGATCTGGAAGAACTCGTCGGCCGAGACCGGCTCGACGTCCAGCGCCTTGAGCGAACCGCGGAGGCGGATTTTGGGCTTCTGCCCCGACTTCATGATCAGGTCGGAGCCGTTGAACTTGATGGTGGCCTTGAGAAAGTCGCCCCAGCGGGTCGCGTGGGGGTCGGTCTCCCGCTTGAGCGCGGCGATCTCCGTGGCGATGTGCCCGGTGGGGTTGACGGTTTCGGGGGTCTCGGTCACGCTCATCGGTTGGTGATCCTCTCGGCTCCGCCGGCAGGGCTGGCCGCTCGGGGCGGGTCTCGTTGCGTCCTTGGGAAGGCCGTTCGTAAGAACGGAAGGGTACGCGCGGCGGAGTCGCCGGGCATGAAAGGTTCGGCCCGAAACGGCGGTCGGTTCCGGCGCCGCCAGCCTGGGGATCTCGCCCGGGGCTTCGCGCTGCGATCCCGCCCGGCGGCAAGCCCGCCGCGATGAAAGAAAGAGGGCCCGGATCGCTCCGGGCCCTCGGGGTGGTATGGGTCGGCGCTGCCGGGCTCAGCCCGCCGCGACCGCTTCGGCCTCGTCCTCTTCGACCTGGGTGCCCAGGAAGTTCGCCTCCAGTTCGACCCGGATCTTCTCCATGGCCTTGTTCTGGATCTGGCGGACGCGTTCCTTGGTGACGCCGATGATCTGCCCGACCTGCTCGAGGGTCATGGGCTTCTCGAGGCCGCCGGTCTCGAGCCCGAAACGGTGCTCGATCACGGTGCGCTCGACGTCGGTCAGGTCGGCCCGGTTGGAGATGACGATCTCCCGGACCTCGTCGGCGGCGTCACGCTCGAAATCGGCCCGCTTGGTCTCAAGGAAGTTGGACTTCTCGAGCTTGGGGTCGAAGTCGGTCGGGAACCGCTGGCGGTACTTGGAGAGCTTCATGCCCTGGCGGGAGAAGGCCTTGAGGATCGCCCGGCAGGCGTAGGTCGAGAACTTGAAGCCGCGCCCGGCGTCGAACTTGTCGACCGCCCGGAGCAGGGCCATGTTGCCCTCGCTGACGAGGTCGGCGAAGTCCACTTCGCTCATGCGGGTGCGTTTGGCCATGGCCAGCACCAGCGCGAGGTTGGTCTCGGCGATCTGCTCGCGGATCCGCTCGGCGCGCCGGTACCAGCTGAGCAACTGGTCGGCGTGCTCGGCGGTGGGCTTCTTGTCCGGACGCTCCCAGACTTCCTTCTGGAGCAGCCACACCCGGTGACGGGCGTAGTTGAACTGATGGAAGAGGACCCGCTCCTCGGCACCGGTCAGGATGACCTGCTGGGCGCTCTTGACGGTGCGGGTGCGGCTCGTCGCCGAGATGTCGTCCATCACCGGGTGGTACCAGGTGGTGTCCGGCTTGGCGATGTCCGGGGCCTCGTTGTAGATGCGGGTCTCCGCTTCTTCCTCGTAGAAGACCGGGGAATCGATGTAGTCCTGCTCCTTGGCGAGGATCTGATTGAGCAGCCGCTCGTCCTCGTGGGACAGCCGGCGATTGGTCTTGCCTTCGCGGGTGGAGGTGCGCGACACCCCGACGCGCTGGCGGCGCCTCATCTGCTCAAGCGGGCTCGGGCTCTGGCTCGTTGCCTGCGTCATGCGTTCTGACTCCTCCGCCGCGTTCCTGCGGCGGCGCTGGGGTGAAACAATCACCCGAACTTGTTCTCGTCGCGGTCTCCGAGACACACCCTCGAATCCGCCGGGCCCCGGAGGCGCCCCTTCCGAACTGGTTCGGAAGCGGTGGCGACTCTTTGCCCAGCCGAACAACCCGCCGCACCCCGGTTGGGGTGCCCACCACGGGCGATCGGTCGTCCTCCTGCTCCAACACAAGGCCCGGATCCGTCCCGGTGCCAGAACCCCGCCCGATCGCAGACCGATTCGCGTCAGGCCTTCACACCAGGTGATGGTGGGGCTCGCTGACTGGTGGCTGATCGGGCCGGGGAGGTACGAAAGTCTTACGACAACTGCTGACCGGAAGTTTCCCTTCCCAAACCGAATTCTTTCCTTCCCGAGACCGCTTGGCTGCAAACTCGGGAGAACAGATCAGGGAAAACTCCATCAACCAGTGCGAAGGCCGTCCCTGCTCACCAACCGGTGCCCATCCCTGGCACCGTCCTCTCCGGTTGACGCCCGATAAGCGGGGGCCTACCGTCCGCAGTTCAGGCATTCGGCTTGACACTGTCGCGCCGTCAATACGCCCAGATGCGAACCTTGATCGTACCCGAACGCCTCGGACCGGGCAAATGCTTTGCCCAGATTCGCATGTTTCCACAGCAAATTGTGCCGTGTTTGGGCTTTGATCGCACCATAACTTGCCGGTTCCGGTGAGTCATCCCCAGGAGATCCCGAAATGGCTTTCACACTGCCCAATCTGCCCTACGCCAAGGACGCCCTTGAGCCCCACATCGACGCCAAGACCATGGAGATTCACCACGGCAAGCACCACGCGGGCTACGTGGATAAGGCCAACAAGGCTCTGGAAGGCACCCAGTGGGCGGACAAGAGCGCCGAAGAGGTCGTCGCCCAGCTCGACAAAATGCCCGCGGACAAGCAGACCGCCGTTCGCAACAACGCGGGGGGCCACGCCAACCACAGCCTGTTCTGGACCGTGATGGGCCCGGGCAAGGGGGGCAAGCCCTCGGGCGACCTGGCGAAGGCCATCGACGCCGCGTTCGGCTCGTTCGACAAGTTCAAGGAGGCATTCGCCGACGCTGGCGCTTCGCGCTTCGGCTCCGGCTGGGCGTGGCTGGTAGTCAAGGGGGGCAAGCTGAGCGTGTGCTCGACCGCGAACCAGGACAACCCGCTGATGCCGGCCTCGTTCGGGGGCGGCCAGGGCACCCCGATCCTGGGAATGGACGTGTGGGAGCACGCGTACTACCTCAAGTATCAGAACAAGCGTCCGGACTACATCGCCGCGTTCTGGAACGTGGTGGACTGGGACGCCGTGGCCAAGCGGTTCGCGTCGGCGAAGGGCTGATCCGGCCCGCCCGCTACGATCGGGCGTGCGAAAGAACCTGCTGCTGACGTTCTGGCTGGCCCTGCCGATCCTCGTGTTCGCGGGGCTGGTCTGGTGGATCTTCGCGTCCGGAGCGCGCCCGTCGGGCATGGACGCCGAGCCGGTCGGTCCCGGCGCCGGCGACACGGGAGGGGCGAACGCGCTGGGCGAGTGGCTGGCCGGACGCAGCCCCAACGACGTGGAGCGTGCCAACATCGCCCGGCGGCAGGGGCGCGACGTCGATCCCTTCTGGTGGCCGGGGGGCACCCGGGTGGTCGTTGAAGACGCGGGGTCCGACGACGATCGGGGCGTGACGATCGGCTGGCTCGACGGGCAGACCGGCGTGCTGCGGGCGGTCGCGCTGCGGGCGGGCGGCGACGGGGCCTGGTCTTCGGTGCTGCGCGAGCAGCGCCCGGCGGAGGGGTCGCTGATCTATCTGAGCCGGGGCGCGATGGCCCAGCGGATCAGGGACGGACGCAGCGACGTGGTCGGCGCGGACGGCCAGATCCTGGTGCCGGTGTCCGTGCGCCCGGTGTCGACCGAGGGCGTGGCGGCGTCGGACCCGATCCCCTTGCTGCTGACGCTGCCGGGCTGATCGGGCTGGCGGTCGCCGTCGGGTTGGCTCAGGCCTTGCGGAGCAAGTTGAGATGCCGGTAGCGGCTGCCGAGCACCGTGTCGCTCGGGGCGTTGAGCCAGCGGTCGAGGACCTCGGCGTAGACCTGCCGGAAGTCGATCCGGAACTTGAGATCGCCCTCGTCGAGATCGTTGAGCGACGGATTGGGCCCGTGCACGCCGGCGTTGACCATGGGGCCGAAGAGGAACATGGGCGCGGCGGTGCCGTGGTCCGTGCCGCCCGAGGCGTTCTGTCCCACGCGCCGTCCAAACTCGGAGAAGCACACGCCGAGGACTCGTTCGGCGTTGCCCTGCGCCCCGAGGTCCTGATAGAACGCGCCCATGCCGTCGGAGAGCTGGGTGAGCAGGCGGGCGTGCTGGCCCTGCGCGCCGCCCTGTCCGGCGTGGGTGTCGAATCCGCCCAGCGAGACGTAGTAGACGCGGGTCTTCATGCCGGCGCGGATCATCGAGGCGACCATGCTCAGCTGGTTGCCGAACTCCGTGCGGGGGTAGGTCGCCAGGGAGGGTGTGGCGACCGCCCGGCGGATCGTGTCGCTGGACACCCGCGCGTCCAGCGCGGTGCGGACCAGGAAAGAGGCGGGGGAGTTGTCGTCGTGCCCGGTCTCGGACTGGGCGTTGAGGATCTGCTCGTAGGCACCTGCGATCTGCTCGTTGCGGTCGCCCGTCCAGCGGAAGAGTTCCGCGGACTCGAGCGAGACGGGCATCGCGCTGCGTCCCTGCAGGGCCAGGGGCATGTCGCGCCCGAGCGCGATGGCGGGCTCGACCTTGCCCGCGTGCTCGTGCTCGGGCGAGCCCGACTCGCCCTTGCCGTAGCCGCAGCACTGCGAGTCGATGTAGCGCCCGAGCCAGCCGTCTCCGGTGCCGTTGGTGTCGGCGGTGTGCCAGATGTCCATGCTGGCGAAGTGGGAGCGGTTGGGGTTGGGATACCCGACGGACTGGACGACCGAGCAGAGGCCGTCGTCGTAGAGCCCGCGGAGGCGGGTCATCGCGGGATGGAGCCCGACGTCGGCCGCGCCGTTGGCGCCGTTGCGGCTGAGCTGGTGCACCTCGTTGGGCGAGAGCCCGATGGTGGGGCGGAACCTGCGGTAGTTGTCGTCGCGGAACGGAACCACAGTGTTGAGCCCGTCGTTGCCGCCGGAGAGCTGGACGACGACCAGCACGCGTCCCTCGTCCACCCCGGGGATCGAAGAGAGGCCCAACGCGGGACGCGGCAGCGCGAACGCGGCGTTCTGGAGGAAGGCGGGCACGGTCAGTGCGGCGGACGCGAACAGCGCGCCGGAGTGGAGGAACTCGCGGCGGGTGTAGGCCTTGGCTCGTGCGGGGTCGTTGTGCAGGCTCATGGGCGGGTCCTCGGCGCGGCGGCGCGGTCGGCGGGGGAGCAGGGGCTGGGGCTCAGCAGAGCTGGTACTCGGGCATGGCGGTGATCAGCAGCATCAGGGCGGCCAGCGCGGGCTGGGCGGTGGGGTTGTCGGAGGTCTCGACGGTCCGGGCGAGGGTCTCCATCGCGTGCTCGTCGCGCCGGCCCATGGCTAGGTCCATCAGGCGTCCGACGATCTCCCGCGTGTCCGCGGGGCGTCCGGGCTCGACCAGCATCGGGACGACCGATCGCGGGTCGTAGTCGCCGGCGATGGCGCGCCGGGCGGGGCTGCCGGGCTGCGCACCGGTGATGAGGTAGGCCAGCGTGTTCTGGCGGGCGAACATCGTGGCGGTGTTGATCCACGATCGCCCGCCGTCCCAGCCCTTCACGGAAGGCGGGAAGAAGAGGTTCTGGCCCATCCGCTCCATCGCGTCGGCCATGGTGTTCAGATCGCGGGCGGGCACGCCGAGCGTGCGGACCGCGCCGACGACGAGTTCGGCGGGGGACTTGATCTTGCTGTGGGCGACCTCGTCCGAGTAGAAGTGCCTGGACTTGAAGAGCGTCTTGAGGACCGGGGCCAGGTCGTACCGCTCGCGGGTGATGCGGTCGGCGAGCATCTTGACGCAGGCGAGGTCGGTGCCGGTCACGTCGCGCGGCTGGGCCGCCACGTCGGCGACGAAGAATCGGTAGAGCCTCGTGGCGATGAAGGGGGCGCAGGCCTGGTGACGCAGGATCGCGGACACGAACCCGTCCCCGTCCACGCGGTCGCGGACCCCGAGGACCTGCTTGGGCCCACTGTCGTGCATGTTCTCGCGGAAGACGAACGCGTCGTCCTCGTACGTGTAGCCGGTCAGCGCCCGCGCGCCCTCCTTGATGTCCCGCTCCGTGTAGTTGCCCTCGCCGAGCGAGAACAGCTCCATCAGTTCTCGCGCGAGGTTCTCGTTGGGGCTCTGCCGGCGGTTCTGGTTGTTGTTGAGGTACCGCAGCATCGCCGGGTCGCGGATGATGCCGGCCAGCAGGCGCGGGTAGCTCTTCGCGTTGCCGCGGAACATCCGGTTCTGCATGTACATGTGGTACGAGTCTTCGACCGAGCGGTAGCTGGTGGCGAAATGGCCGTGCCAGAAGAGCGTCAGTTTCTCTTCCAGCGGGCGGGGCGTCTGGATCATCCGCTGGATCCACCACCGCCTGATCTGGGCCATCTGCTGCCGGTCGGAGCGTTGGGCCGCCTGGCGCTGGTCGCGGAACCGGGCCACCGTGTCCTCGTCGCCACGCTGCCGGGCCGTGCGGATCACCCGCTGATCTTCCAGCGAGAGCGGACGCATGATGTCCTTGTTGAACAGGTCGTGTTCGTCGGGTTCGTTGGGGACGCTCTCGAAGTCAACCAGGTGGTCGACCGCCTCGTCGAGCCCCCACGAAACAAGCGTGTTGATCTGGATCTCGGTGCCGCCGAATCCCGCGCGGCGCAGCAGGTGGCGGGCCTGGGCCGGCCCGAACGCTTCGCGCGGGAGCGGGTCGAGCAGGTTCCGCAGCGGGATGGTGGGGGCGGCTCGGCTTGGATCGGTCGTCATGGGCTGCTCCGCGTGGCTGATCGGCCGAACGATCGGCGGGCATCACGCATTGCAGCATACCGGAACGTGGGGGAAACGATTCGTCCCTTTCTCAGGGCTTTCGCGGCCTGGCGAGCCGGCTGAGCCATGCGGCGGTGACCACCGCCAGGAGCAGCAGGATCGCCCCGGTCGCCTGGTGGGTGGTTGTCACCAGGGCCTCCAGGGTGCGGATGGGGGCCGCCGCGGCCAGGCGATCGGCCGTGGGGACCTCAAGCGGCTCTTTCCGGGTCATGATCAGGCCCAGCGCCGCCCAGCCGAGCAGGAACTGGACCGTGACGATCCCGTGCAGCCCCGCGCCGAGGCGCCGGATGCCCTTGAAACCGGCTCCGGCCTTTCCGACGCGGATGGCGAACGCGCCCGCGAGCACGATGACGAACATGACCACGAAGGCGAACGCGGCGTGGGTCAGGCGGGCGTGGCTGGCGCCGGGGCTGGGGGGATCCATCCGGTCCAGGTGCCGGGCGGCCGCGCCCATGGCGAGCTGGAGGAACAAGAAACCCACCATCAGCCATCCCCATTTGCGGGCCTTCGCGGCCGCCGCCGCGCGTTCCTCGTCGGGGGGAAGCTGGGTCCACGGCAGGCTCAGGCCCGCCGCGAGCAGGCCGGCGAGCGTGAAGACGATCTGGCCGAACACGCCGTGGAGAATGGCGATGGGGGTGCTCAGCTCGGAGACGCGCTTGATCCCCATGTAGCCCTGGACGCAGACGGCGACGAAGAGCAGCAAGGCCAGCAGTTTGCAGTACTTGCGCGGCTCGAACAGGAGCACGCTGACCATCAGCACGATCGTCGCCAGGCCAGCCAGCGTGCCGAACAGGCGGTGGGAGTGTTCGAGGAAGATCCGCGGTTCGGACATGAGTTCGAAGGGGAACAGAACGGAGACCGCACCGTAAGAAGTCACCGCGTCGGGGACGGCCAGGCCGGATTCGGTGCTTGTCACCGCGCCGCCCACCGCGATCAGGGGGAGGTACACGAAGACCGTGACGAGCCCCAGCCGGGCGAGCCAGGCGGATCGGGAAGTCAGGCGGGCCCGCCCACCGCGGGCGAGGAGGGCGCCGATCCCGCCGGCGATGACGCACAAAAGAATGGTCCCCGGGATGATCAGCACGGCCTCGGACCGGAACTGGTTGGCGTACTCGGCCATGGCGTCGGTCGACTCGGGTTGTTCGACGGCGACCGAGCCGACAATGAGCAGGTTCACCAGGCCCGTGACGAGGCCGCCCAGGAGACCGGCTTTGACGCGCCCGACAGACGGGTGGGCGCGGAGTGTGAGCACGTTGGTGGCCACGAGGGCGACGATCAGGATCGGCAGCGTGGTTGCGGCCGATGCGTCGATGGCGGGCAGGTGGAGCACCCACGCGAGCACCCAAACAACGATGACGCCGGCGAACCCGACAGTGAGGGCGGCGAGGGCGCCGGGCGTGGCGATGGTGGGGGGGTGGGCGTTGTTGTTGTCGGTCATGGTTGCCTCCGTGAGGCCGGGTTCTCGTTGCGATTGAGACCCATTCTCAATTCCGGTCAAACCGTGCAAATACCGGGATAGTGTACCCGAGAACAGGACAAATTTCGGCTGGGCCGCACAACACGGATGCGGGACAACGGGCTACTCTTACGGCGTGTCACGGTGCTCGGGGCCCGTCCGGGTGTTCTCCCGGGCTCCCCGGCCGACGGAGGCAGCCTGTGAAGCCGATTTTTCCGAAGTGGTTGAACGCACTCCCCACGGTCGCCTTCGCGGTGATCAACGGCGGGGTGATTCTGGTGGTCGCGGGGTTCTGGTATTACGCGACCCCGAAGTTCTGGGAGGTCGGCTACATGCCGACCCAGCCCGGCTCGGGGTTCAATCACCAGATCCACGCGGGCAAGCTGGGCATGGACTGCCGGTACTGCCACACAAACGTCGAGAAGTCCTGGCACGCCAACGTGCCGACCGTGGCGACCTGCATGGGTTGCCACCAGGAGGGCATGTTGGGCCCCGACGCGAGCGCGACGGCGGACAAGGTCGCGTTCATCCGCGAGGCCTACGCGGCGGACCGGCCGATCGAGTGGCGCAAGATCCACGTGCTGCCCGACTACGCCAACTTCCCGCACCATGTGCACGTGAACGCGGGCGTGAGCTGCTATTCGTGCCACGGGCAGATCGCGGGCATGCCGGTGGTGGCGCAGGCCGAGCCGCTGAGCATGGGCTGGTGCCTCGAGTGCCACCGCAACCCGGTGGAGAAGCTCGTTCCCAGGGACCGTGTGACGGACCTGTACTGGGTCGAGCACGAGTGGTTCGACAAGCCTGTCGCCGAGCGGGCCCACGCGGGGCTGACCGCCTCGCAGCTCGTGGATTCGCTGTTCCGCAATCCGCCCGAGCACTGCGCGGCCTGCCACTACTGATCCCCGACCCGTCGCTGAACTATCGACGACCCCGCGGGGCCCAGGGCCCCGACGACGAGACGACACCATGAGCACCATCGATCAGTGCCCGTCCACCAAGGGCAAGCTCGACATCCCGGAGTCCCCCGCGCAGCTGGCCCGCATGAGCGGGCGGCCCGTGTGGCGATCGGCCGAGGAGTTCTCCGGCGATCCCGCCTTCAAGGAGTTCGTCGAGCGCGAGTTCCCCGGCGGCGCGAGCCTGCTGGAGGAAACGAGCCGGCGTTCTTTCATGAAGGTCATGGGCGCCTCGCTCGCGCTGGCGGGCGCGGCCACGCTGCCCGGCTGCCGGCGTCCGGACCGCAAGATCCTCGCGTATTCCCGCCAGGTGCCCGAGGAGGTCGTCCCGGGCAAGCCGCTGTACTTCGCCACCGCGCTGCCCCTGCCCGGCGGCGGCGCCGAGGGCGTGCTGGTGGAGACCCACGGCGGACGCCCGACCAAGATCGAGGGCAACCCGCTGCATCCCAACAATCGCGGCGCGACCTCGGCCTACGCCCAGGCGAGCGTGCTCGATCTCTACGACCCCGACCGGCTCAAGTACCCCGTGTATCACAACCCCGCCCGCGGGCACCTGCCCGCGACGCTGGACGACTTCAAGTACTGGGCGCACGAGCACTTTGCCGGCTTCGACGCCAACGGCGGCGCGGGTCTGGCGTTCATCGTCGACAAGCAGACTTCGCCGACGCGCGACCGCATGCGCGATCAGGTCCTGGCTCGCTGGCCGAACGCCGAGTGGGTCGCGTGGAACCCGGCCGAGCACCGCGGCGGCATCGAGGGCACCCGTATCGCCTTCGGCGCGCCGCACCGCGCCCGGTACCGCTTCGAGAAGGCCGAGCGGGTGCTCAGCGTCAACTGCGACATCGTCAGCGACGGGCCGGACCAGGTGTACCACGCCCGCGGCCTGGCGAGCACCCGGAAGGTTCGTCACGCCGGCGACCCCATGAGCCGGCTGTACGTCGTCGAGAGCCGCCCGACCGCGACCGGCTCGATGGCCGACCACCGCTTCCGGCTCAACCCCGGCCAGATGGGCGCGTTCGTCGCGGCCATCGCCCGCGCGTTCGGCATCGATGCCCCGGCCCCCGCGGTCATCGGCATCCCCGCGGCGCACATCGAGGCGATCGCGGAGGACCTGCGTTCGCACGCCGGGCACGCGGTGGTGGTCCCCGGCGAGGGACTGCCCGCCGAGGCCTACGCCCTGGCGATGGCGATCAACGCCCAGCTCGGGGCGATCGGCGAGATCGTCGAACTGTTCCCAATGAACGACGAGTCGGCCTCGGACGGGGGCGCGGCGCTGGCCGCCCTGACCGCTCGGCTCAACGCGGGCCGGATCGGCACGCTCGTGGTGATGGGCGCCAACCCGGTGCACAACGCGCCGGGCTCGTGGAACTTCGCCGAGGCGTTCGCCAAGGCCCCGGTCCGCGTGACGCTGTCGGTCGGCCAGTCCGAGACGGCCGCGGCGTCGACCTGGTCGCTCAACGGCGCCCACCCGCTTGAGGCGTGGGGCGACGTGGCCGCGACGGACGGCACGCTGTCGGTGGTCCAGCCGATGATCGCGCCCCTGTTCGAGCCGGCCCTCTCTCAGATCGAGCTGCTCTCGCTGCTGGTCAGCAAGGAGTCGGCGGTCAACCCCGACGGCTACGCCCTGGTCTCGCGGACGTGGGCTTCCAGCTCGGGCGCGGCGGAGGGTTCGTCGCGGTTCGAGGGCGTGTGGCGGCGTGCGTTGCACGACGGGATCGCGGCCGGCTCGACCGGACGCCCCGCCCAGGCCCGGCTGCGGATGATGGACGTGGCCAGCGCGTTCCGGTCGCTGCCCGCGGCCCCGGCCCCCGGGCCCAACGCGATGGAGGTCGAGTTCTACACCGTGCGGCTCAACGACGGCGGCAGCGCGAACAACGCGTGGCTGCAGGAACTGCCCGAGGTCGGTTCCAGCGTGGTCTGGGACAACCCGGTCTACGTCAGCCCGATGACCGCCAAGACGCTGGGCCTGCTGCCCGAGCACACGCGGATCGACGAGTACAACCCCTACATCAAGCAGCAGATGCCCCAGGCCAGGATGGCGACCCTGACGGTGGGCGGCCAGAAGATGGATGTGGCGGTCTGGATCATGCCGGGCATGGCGGACTACGTGATCGGCGCCAAGCTCGGGTACGGGCGCACCAAGGCCGGGCTCGTGGGCGATCAGACCGGTTTCAACACGTACCTGGTCAAGCCCGCGGGCATGCTCGCGACGGCGGCCAAGCTCGAGCGGGCCGGCGGGACCTACACGATCGCGTCGACGCAGAACCACTGGTCCCTGGCCGCCAAGAGCGAGGCCAAGGACAAGGAGCAGCGCGACACGATCGTTCGCGCGATGGACAAGAAGTGGTGGGACAAGTACGGCGGTGAGGTCAAGCTCGAGCCCGACCACATCTACGGCACGGAGACCTCGCGTCTGAACGTGGCCGAGCGGATCGGCGAGCTGTCGCACACCCCGCCGAACGAGATGGCGGCGTACGAGAACCCGCTGAACCGTTCGACCGGAGAACCGGACCCGACGGAGATGAAGCCGGTCCCGGCCCTGCTCGGGCGCGAGGTCCCGCCGGCGTACTCCCGCGGGCCGCAGTGGGGCATGTCGATCGACATGAACGCCTGCTCGGGCTGCGGCGTGTGCACGGTGGCGTGCCAGGCCGAGAACAGCATCCCCGTCGTGGGCAAGAGCGAGGTGGCCAAGGGCCGCGAGATGACCTGGATCCGCGTGGACCGCTACTTCGTCGGCGAGGACCTGAACAACCCCGACGAGATGCTGATGCAGCCGGTCGCGTGCGTGCACTGCGAGAACGCCCCGTGCGAGACCGTGTGCCCGGTCAACGCGACGATCCACGGCCCCGAGGGCACAAACAACATGGCCTACAACCGCTGCATCGGCACGCGGTACTGCGCCAACAACTGCCCGTACAAGGTCCGCAGGTTCAACTTCTTCGATTACGCCGTCAAGAAGTTCCGCGGCGGCCTGAACGAGAACTACGTTTCGAAGGACGTCGTCGACGTCTTCGACGAGCACGTCACCAGCGACCGGACGCTCAACCAGAACTTCGTGCCGCCGCGCCTGCGCAAGAAGCTGGACGAGATCGGCAAGATGCAGTTCAACCCCGACGTCACGGTGCGTTCGCGCGGCGTGATGGAGAAGTGCACGTACTGCATCCAGCGGGTCAACGAGGCCCGCCAGGAGGTCAAGGTCAAGGGCCTGTGGAAAGAGGCCGACCAGGTCGGCCCGATCCCGGACGGCTACTTCCAGTCCGCCTGCCAGCAGGCCTGCCCGAGCGGGGCGATCAGCTTCGGCGACGTGCTCGACCCGGACTCGAAGGTCTCCGCCGACCGGGCGTCCGGGCGGACGTACATGCTGCTGGGCTACCTGAACACGCGGCCGCGGACGACCTACATGATGCGTGTGCGCAACCCGAACAGCGCCATCCGCGTGTTCGACGAGCACGACCCGCTCGACCACGGCGGCGGGCACGGGGACGACGGGCACGGGGACGGCCACGAAGGCGGCGCGACGGACGGCGGGCACGCCTCCGCCGCCTACGTCGACGGCCTGAAGAAGTACACGGACCAGGGATACTCGCTCAGCCTCCGCGTGCTGGGCGCAACTGTCTGATGACGGGAACGGTGGAACGACCATGAGCACACTCGAACCAGACCAGTCCATCGCAGCCCGGCTGACGGGGCTCGAGCCGGGGGCGCAGCCGCCGGCGCGGCGCGTCAAGACCGTCGGGGGCACCTACGACGACGGAACGCTCATCGAGGACCCGGGCAAGCGGGCGCCCCTGGTGCTCGGCGACCGATCGTTCGGGGAGGTCACCGACATCGTCTGCGGCTACGCCGAGGCGCCGATGCCCAAGCCGTGGCTGGCGCTGTTCACGGTGTTCTCGTCGGTCGCCGCGCTCGGCACGGGCATGATCCTCTATCTGATCATCACCGGCGTGGGCGTGTGGGGTCTGAACAACCAGGTCGACTGGGCGTGGGACATCACCAACTTCGTGTTCTGGATCGGCATCGGCCACGCGGGCACGCTGATCTCCGCGATTCTCTGCCTGCTCAAGCAGAACTGGCGCACGGCGGTGAACCGCTCGGCCGAGGCGATGACCATCTTCGCGGTGGTGTGCGCGGGCATCTTCCCCGGCGTGCACGTCGGACGCGTGTGGTTCGCGTGGATGCTGTTCCCGATCCCCAACTCCAACGCGATCTGGCCGAACTTCCGCAGCCCGCTGCTGTGGGACGTGTTCGCGGTCTCGACCTACGCGACGGTCTCCCTGCTGTTCTGGTACATGGGCATGATCCCCGACCTGGCCACGCTGCGTGACCGGGCGTACCTGCGTCTTTCCAGGGGGCTTTCCCGCCCGTTCGCGATCCCGATGCCGGTGGGCAACGACATCGTCGTCCCGTTCCTGCCCCGGCCGGACACGATCCGGGCCATGGCGTACGGCGTGCTCAGCGTGGGCTGGCGGTTCTCGAGCCGGCACTGGCACCGCTACGAGAAGGCGTACCTGATGCTCGCCGGCATCTCCACGCCGCTGGTGCTCAGCGTGCACTCGATCGTGTCGTTCGACTTTGCGACCTCGGTGCTGCCCGGCTGGCACACCACGATCTTCCCGCCCTACTTCGTCGCTGGCGCGGTGTTCGGCGGCTTCGCGATGGTGCTGCTGCTGCTGATCCCCATCCGCGCGATCCTGCCGAATTTCTCCGACCTGCTCACGCTGCGTCACCTGGAGAACATGGCCAAGATCATCCTGGTCACCGGCACGATGGTCGGCTTCGCCTACTCGATGGAGTTCTTCATCGCCTGGTACGGCGGCAACCGGTTCGAGTTCGAGGCCTTCGCCAACAACCGCGTCAACCCGAACGTCGCGCCCTACTGGTGGGCCTACTGGACGATGATCACCTGCAACGTGGTCTCGCCCCAGTTGTTCTGGATCAGGCGTTTCCGCCAGAGCCCGCTGGTGATCTGGCTGGTCGCGCTGGCCGTGACGGTGGGCATGTGGTTCGAGCGGTTCGTGATCATCGTGACCTCGCTGCACCGGGCCTTCATCCCCGGCGAGTGGGGCATGTTCTTCCCCACCTGGGTGGACATCCTCACCTTCGTCGGGTCGTGCGGCATCTTCCTGACGCTGTTCATGCTGTTCCTCAAGTTCCTGCCTGTGTTCGCGCTGGCCGAAGTCAAGGTCGTCATGCCGCAGGCCCACCCGCACGACCACCACGAGGAGGAGTGACCCGTGAGCGCGATCAACACCATCAAGTCGGCCGCGTCGGACTACTTCCCCATGTTCGTGCGCAAGCCCGCGCCCCGGTTCGTTTCCGAATCGGGCAACCGGGTGTACGGCATCGTGGCCGAGTTCTCCGAGACGCCCCGGGTCTACCACGCGGCGGAGATGATCCGCGACGCGGGCTACTCCAGGTGGGACGTCCACTCGCCCTTCCCCGTCCACGGGATGGAAAAGGCGATGGGCATCAAGAGCACCAAGCTGCCGCTGATCGCGATGGGGGCCGCCGTCACGGGCGTGCTCTTCGCCATGCTGCTGCAGTGGGGCACCTCGGCGTACCTGTACCCCATGGTGGTGCAGGGCAAGCCGTACGGCGCGTGGGAACCGTTCATGCCGATCATCTTCGAGCTGGGCGTGCTCTTCACCGCGTTCGCGTGCCTGCTGGGCATGATGGCGCTCAACGGGCTGCCGCGGTTCCACCACCCGCTGTTCGGGCACGATCGTTTCTACCGCGTCAGCAACGACCGGTTCATGATCGCGATCGAGGCGGACGACCCGAGCTTTGACCCCAAGAAGACCCGGGCCCTGCTCGAGAAGGCCGGCGGGACCGACATCACCATTATCGAAGAACAGGACTGAGCGTCCCGCGGCCGACCGGCCCGGACACCTGCCCCGAGCGGGCGAGGATTGCAAGATGACCACCAACAATGCCAGCACGCGACGCCACGCCGCCCGGACACGCGCGGGCGCGATCGCGCTGATCGCCGGCCTCGCCGCGATGGCGGCCCTGACGGGCTGCCGGGGGGACCGGACGGACAAGCCCCCGCGTCAGTTCTTTCCGGACATGGACGAGCAGCCCAAGGTCCTGCCCCAGACCGCGACGAACTTCTACGAGGACGGCCGGTCGGACCGCTCGCTCGTCGCGCGGACGGTGCCCTTCGGCGCCACCCCGCACGACCCGAACGTGACCGCCGAGGCCGACTGGGCCGGCGACATCCGCGCCGACCGCGACCGCATGCTCGGCACCGACCCGGTCATGTACCTGGGCATCATGCCCGGCTCGACCGTCGAGGAGCCCGTCTACGCCGACTACATGCCCGTCGAGGTCACCCGCGACCTGATCCTCCGCGGCCAGGAGCGGTTCGACATCTACTGCTCCGCCTGCCACGGCTACACCGGCGTCGGCGGCAAGGACGAGGGCGCGGGCACCGTCGGCAAGCTGTGGAGCTACGCCCCGGCGAACCTCAACGCCGAGCTGTATCGCGACCGTTCCACCTATCAGGGCAAGGACGGCTATCTGTACAAGATCATCCGCCGGGGTCTGCAGAACCCGGACGGGACCTACCGGATGCCCGCCTACGGCCACGCGGTCAACGAGGCGGACGCCTGGGCGATCGTCGCCTACATCCGCACCCTCCAGGCGGCGCACGGCGTGAAGTTTGACCAGCTCGACCCGGCCGACCAGGCCCGCCTGAGCCCGAGGGGAGGCACCCAGTGACCCGGATCGCCGCGAACCACCCCGCCCCCGCCGAGACCGCGCTCACCGATGCCGCGTGGCAGCACCGGCTGGCCAAGATCGCCGCCGACCCGCGGATGACCGAGGACAACATCTGGTCCCGCGGCGCCGTGGGCAAGTTCGGCATCCCGCTGCTGCTCGTCGGCCTGGCGGGGCTCCTGCTGACCGTGATCGGCGCGTTCTCGATGAACCTGCGCCACGCCCTGGCCGCGTACGAGGTCGGCGTGTTCACCGCGCTGGCCATGTCGCTGGGCTGCCTGTTCTTCCTGCTGGTGTTCCACTCGCTTAACGCGGGCTGGGTCATCACCTGCCGCCGCATCTTCGAGCACGGCGCGGCCCTGCTGCCCTTCTGCTGGCTTTCGCTGCTGCCGATCGTGATCATCGAGCTGGCCAACGGCGGCGTCCTGCTCGACTGGATCGCCGGCACCCACGGCGACTACCTGCTCGAGAAGAAAGAGGCCTACCTCAACCCGACCTTTTTCGTGGTCCGCGTGCTGATCTACGGGGCCGTCTGGTCGTTCCTCGGCTGGCGGTTCGCGTCGCTGAGCCGCCGGGCCGACGAGACCGGTGACCGGTCCCTGGGTCGCAAGGCCCGGTTCACCGCGGGCTGGGGCATCCTGCTGTTTGCGCTGACCACCGCGTTCGCGGCCTTCGACTTCCTGATGAGCCTGGACTACCGCTTCTTCTCCACCATGTGGGGCGTCCACTTCTTCGCGAGCTGCGCGCTGTCGTCGGTGTGCGTCGTGATCCTGGTCCTGGCGGTGCTCCGCTTCCGCGGCAAGCTCACCGGGCTGGTCACCGACGAGCACTTCCACGATCTGGGCAAGCTCGTCTTCGCCTTCACCGTCTTCTGGGCCTACGTCTCGTTCAGCCAGTACTTCCTGATCTGGTACTCGAACATCCCCGAGGAGACCGCCTGGTTCGTTTACCGCAAGTCCGAGGGCTGGCACTGGCTCTTCGTGACCCTGGCGGTCGGGCACTTCATCGTGCCCTTCCTTCTGGTGGGCTGGCGAGCGGTCAAGCGCAACACCCTGCTCCTGGGCGCCGTCGCCCTGTACATGATCCTGATGACCGTCGCGGACATGGTCTGGATCATCCGCCCGATGGTCTACGTCCCGGCGGCGGTGGGCGGCGACGCCAACCCCGGGCTGGGCGGGATCTGGCTCGACGCCGTCGGCGTGGTGGGGGTGCTGGGCGTCTGGGCGTGGCTGCTGATCCGCCGGATCGAGTCCGCGCCGCTGCTGCCGACCAAGGACGCGATGCTCCACGAATCCATGGCCCACAAGAACTACGTGTGAGCCGTTTCCGGACCGAACCATCCCTGCCCGGCGGGACACCGCCCGGCAGGGCCTGACAACCAAACCGCCCGATCCTCAAGACGGGCCTGCAACCCGGGGATCCCACCCCGTCGGGCATCCGGCCCGCCGGGGCCGACGAACACGGAGATTGATCATGAGCGACGCTCACGGCCACGACGCCTGGCACCAGCACAGCACCGCCGAGGGGATGCCCCAGCACGAGCACGGGGCGCACGCCAGCGCCAAGGCGCTCGGCCTGACCTTCATCACCATGGTGGTCGGCGTGATCGTGGTGATCCTCATCCTGATCGCCTACTTCAACTCCTACGTGTCCTCGACCAAGGCCCGCCTGCAGGAAGGCACCGCCATGATGGCCCCGGCCTTCAACGCCAAGGTCGCCGCCCGCTCCCAGCTGGATTCGTTCGGCTGGGTGGACCAGTCGGCCGGCACCGTCCGCGTCCCGCTGCCCAACGCCATCGACCGCGTGGTCGATGAGTACCGCTCCACCGGGGCCAGCTCCCGCACGAACCCGAACCAGGAAACCGCCGAGACCGATGTCCAGGGCTGACCGCCCCATCCCGTTTTCCTCCGCCCTGCGGGCGATGCTGCTGGCGTGCCTGACGCTGGGCGCGATCGCCGCGCCCGCCCGCGCCCAGCTGATCCTGGAGCGTGAGCAGGTCCGCGAGCTCGACGGCGTGGACATGGAAGAGCACCTCGGGGCCCAGATCCCCCTTGACGCGACCTTCACCAACGCCGCCGGCGAGACGGCGCCCCTCTCGTCCTACTTCAACGACGGCAAGCCGGCCATCCTCGTGCTGGTCTACTACGACTGCCCCGTCGTGTGCGACGTCGTACTCGACAAGCTGGTGGCGTCGCTGGTCAAGCTCGACTACACCCCGGGCGATGAGTACCGCCTGCTGGTGATCAGCTTCGACGAGACCGAGAACAGCACCCAGGCCCTTGGCCAGAAGCTGCGGTTCACCCGGTCGTTCCCCCGCGCGTCGGACCCGGCCGTTTCCCGGGCCATCGCCTTCCACACCGGCTCAGAAACCGACATCGCCCGCCTGACCGAGGCGGTCGGCTTCAAGTTCAAGCGCCTGGGCAACGGCGAGTTCTCCCACGCCGCGGGCCTGACCGTGCTCTCCCCGGAGGGCAAGGTCACCCGCTACATCTACGGCTACGACTACCCGACCGACCAGATCAAGCTGTCCCTGCTCGACGCCACCGACGGCAAAATCGCCAAGAGCCTCGGCGAGCGGATCATGCACTACTGCTTCCGCTACGACCCCACCGCGGGGGCCTATTCGCTCGAGGCGATGGCCCTCATGCGTCTGGGCGGTGTCCTGACCGTCATCCTCCTGACCGTCCTGATCGCAGCGCTGCTCATCGGCGAGCGTGTGCGTCGGCGAGTCCACTCCCGTGCCCGATCCGACCACGAAACCCCCGGTGAGGACCGCAGGCCGCAGGCCGAGCGCTTCTCACCCAAGCCCGCGGGGCAGGTGTCCTGATGATTCCGTTTATCGACGAATGGCTCCAGAAGTTCATTTTCAACAGCCGCCCCGGGTCGGACTCCGCCCTGGCGTCGGACGCGTTGTTCATGCTGATCTTCTGGTTCTCCACGTTCTTCTTCGTGCTGCTGATGGGGCTGATGGTCTATTGGACCGTCAAGTACCGCCGCCGCCCGGGCGTGCCCGCGCCGGCCAGCCCGCACCACAACACCCCGCTGGAGATCCTCTGGACGGTCGTGCCCAGCTCGGCCCTGCTGGTGATCTTCCTGCTGGGTTTCTGGGGCTACATGTCCAAGATGGTCCCGGCTGCGGGCGCCCTCGAACTCAAGGTGGACGGGTTCAAGTGGGGATGGAACGTCACCTACCCGAGCGGCGTGACGAGCGCCGAGACGATGCCCATCTCGGACGAGGCCAAGGCCTACCCCGTCTTCTACGTTCCAGAAAACACGCCAGTGTCCCTGCGCATGTCCTCCCGGGACGTCATCCACGCCTTCTGGATCCCGGACTTCCGGGCCAAGATGGACGTCTATCCCAACCGCTACACCGGCTATACCTTCCACACGCCCAAGCTCGGCGCGAGCGAGACCGTCACGGACACCTCTGGGAGCGCCGCCGTGGAGATCCCCGGGCGTGACATGATCGTCTACTGCGCCGAGTACTGCGGCGACGACCACTCCCGCATGGCGGCCACGCTCCGCATCGTCCCGCAGCACATCTACGAGGAAAAACTCCGCTCGTTCGAGTCCACCGGCGACCCGATCAAGGACGGCGAGCGCCTCCACGCGGTCAACTGCTCAAGCTGCCACTCCGTGGACGGCTCGCCCGGCACCGGACCGACATGGAAGAACCTCTACGGCTACGAGGTCGTCTTCAACGACGGCACCAGCCTGATCCGCGACGAGAACTACATCCGCGAGTCGATCCTGGTCCCCAACGCCAAGGTCGTCGCGGGCTACGCCGCCAACATGCCCAGCTTCCAGGGACAGCTCAACCAAGAGCAGCTCGAGTGGATTTACGCCTACATGCGGAGCCTCTCCGACCGCGGCGGCAACCCCGCGGGCGAGGCCACCGAGGGCGACGCCGTGACCGACGAGACGGGCGACGCCGAGACAGACACGAACACCGCACCGGAGCCGTCCCAGAACCCCGACGGAGGTGAGTCATGAGTACCGCTGACACGACAGTTACCCTCCCCCACGGAGGCCACGAGGGCTCGTACCTCGACGGTCCCCCAAGCATCATGGGCCGGATCTGGCAATGGGCCAGCACCGTCGATCACAAGAAGATCAGCGTGATGTACCTCTTCGCCATCCTGTTCATGTTCTTCCTGGGCGGCGTGGCGGCCCTGGCCGTGCGCCTCGAGCTGCTCGACCCCGTCCGCGAGGTGACCAACGCGGCCGGCCAGACCGTGCAGACCGGCCACATTCTCCAGAGCCTGCTGGGCGCCACCGAGATGTCCGGCAACGAGATCTATAACCGCGCCTTCACCCTGCACGGCGCGATCATGGTCTTCATGTTCATCGTGCCCTCCGTCCCCGCCTCGCTGGGCAACTTCTTCCTGCCCATCATGCTCGGCGCCAAGGACGTGGCCTTCCCCCGGCTCAACCTGCTCAGCTGGTACATCTACGTCATCGGCTCGATCTTCGGCATCGCCTCGATCGCCATCGGTGGCGTGGACACCGGCTGGACGTTCTACACGCCGTATTCGCTGACCACCGACGCCGACCACTGGCGCGTGGTGCTCATGGTCATGGCCGCGTTCGTGCTGGGTTTCTCGTCCATCCTGACCGGCATGAACTTCATCGTCACGGTGCACAAGCTCCGCGCCCCGGGCATGGGCTGGTTCGACATGCCCCTGTTCATCTGGGCCATCTACGCCACCAGCATCATCCAGGTGCTCGCCACGCCCGTCATCGGCATCACGCTGCTGCTGCTCATCTTCGAGCGCATCTTCAAGATCGGAATCTTCGACCCCGCCATGGGCGGCGACCCGGTTCTCTACCAGCACTTCTTCTGGTTCTACTCCCACCCCGTGGTCTACGTGATGATCCTGCCCGCCATGGGCATCATCTCCGAGATGCTCTCGGTCCACACCCGCAAGCACATCTTCGGCTACCGCGCCATCGCCTTCTCCTCGCTGGGCATCGCCGCGGTGTCCTTCCTCGTGTGGGGCCACCACATGTTCACCGCCATGGGTGAGCTGGCCGCCATGCTCTTCTCCGCCCTGACCTTCCTGGTCGCCATCCCGACCGCCATCAAGGTGTTCAACTGGATCGCCACCCTCTACAAGGGCTCGATCGCCATCAACACCCCGATGTGCTACACCCTGTCCTTCCTCTTCCTGTTCTCCATCGGCGGGCTGACCGGCCTGCCCCTGGGCGCCCTGGCCACCGACCTGCACCTGCACGACTCCTACTTCGTCGTCGCCCACTTCCACTACGTCATGATGGGCGGCACCGTCATCGCCTTCGTCGGCGGCATCCACCACTGGTGGCCCAAGATGTTCGGGCGCATGTACAACGAGAAGTGGGGCATCATCGGGTGCGCCATCGTCTTCATCGGATTCAACATCACCTTCTTCACCCAGTTCATCCTCGGCACCCGCGGCATGCCCCGGCGCTACGCCAGCTACGTCGACGAGTTCCAGACCCTCCACGTCATCTCGACCGTGGGCTCGTGGCTGCTGCTCGTCGGCTTCCTCATCCACTTCTTCAACTTCGTCTACTCGCTCATCGCCGGCCCCAAGGCCCCCCCGAACCCCTGGGGCGGCCTGACGCTCGAGTGGGAGACCGAGTCACCCCCCATCGAGCACAACTTCCACCACGAGCCGATCGTCAAGCACGGCCCGTACGACTTCGACACCGTGGTGCCCCCGCACTGCGACCCGAAGGACTTCCCCCTGGCCGAATCCCACAAGGCCTGATCGAACCAGCAAGGACCGGCGGGCCGAACACGCCCGCCCGTCCCTTTCCACTGTCCCCAAAGCCGGGAAACGCACCCGGATCCGGAGTTCGAGATGCAGACCACCCTCGACGCCTACACCACCCCGGCGCCAGAACACATCAAGAACCATCCAAAGCACTGGCGCAACCGCAAGGCCGGGCACCACTGGCGCACCCACGACGAGGAGTTCGACGCCTCCAAGCTGGGCATGTGGCTCTTCCTGACCACCGAGGTCCTGCTCTTCGCCGGCATCTTCTGCGGCTACGCCGTCTTCCGCGTGCTCTATCCCGAGGCCTGGGCCAACGGCAGCCACTACCTGGACTGGCGCTTCGGCGGGGCCAACACCATCATCCTGCTGCTGTCCTCGTGGACGGTCGCCAACGCGGTGCGGTGCGCCCAGCTCAACAACCAGAAGTGGCTCAAGATCAACCTGATCGTCACCCTGGTCTGCGCCGCCGCCTTCCTCTGGATCAAGCTCCAGTTCGAGTACATCCCCAAGCTCGGCGACGGCAAGGCCCCGGGCACCTTCTTCAGCTACCCCTTCGCCCAGTCCACCCACGAGCAGCTCTGGTGGTCGCTCTACTACATGGGCACCGGCATCCACGCCCTGCACGTCGTCATCGGCGGCTCGCTCCTCGGGTGGGTGCTCTACCGCTCCTGGCGCTACGAGGCCTACGGCCCCACCGAGTACACCATGGTCGAGAACTCCGCCCTGTATTGGCACTTGGTCGACCTCGTCTGGATCTTCCTCTTCCCCCTGCTCTACCTGATCCACTGACATCCCAGAGCCCGACCGCACCGACCCGCACCACGCACGATCCCCTCCGCTTCACGGAGCCGACACGATGAGCCACGCAGCACACAGCCAACCCGCCGCCAACGAACTCGGCTGGAACCCCGAAGACCCGCACGGCACGAACACCCACGCCCACGGGCACGTGGTGGTCGGCTGGAAGCTCCAGCTCGGCGTGCTCGCCGCGCTGCTGTTCTTCACCGCGTTGACGGTGGGGTTCTACAACGCCGAGCAGTGGGCGGAGACCGCGTTCGACATCCACCTTCCCAACTGGGTCAACATCATCGGCGCCATGTCCATCGCCACCATCAAGGCGACGCTGGTCTGCATGTTCTTCATGCAGCTCCGCTACGACAAGGCACTGAACACCTTCATCCTGCTCTTCTGCCTCTTCGCCGTCGGCCTGTTCATGTTCTTCTCGATCATCGATCTGTCCACCCGCGGCTGGGTCAACGACTTCAAGTACGGCGAGGTCAAGGACGGCGGCACCGGCGTCGCGCTGGGCGCCCCCCCGCGGAGCGAGTTCTTCGACGCCCGCGTCTCGCCCCGTGTCGAGACCGCCGGCGACCCCCTGCCCAAGTTCCGCCGCCTCGAGTACAAGGCTGAGTGGCTCGCCGGGCACCCCGGCAAGACCGACAAGGACTTCTGGGCCTACTACTACGGCCACGTCGCCCACCCCGAGCGCCAGCCCGAGGACACCGAGAACTACTTCGCCCAGCTCGGCTTCGATCACCACGCGGACCAGTGGTCGGACGCCAACCGCTCGGTGCTCCGGCGCGGACGCACCGACGCCCTGGACCTCAACCCCGGCGGCGCCGCGCACGGGGACGACCACGCCGGCGACCACTGACCAACGCCGGGCACACCCGGCCGGGACACCATGACCAGCACACCCAAAGCACCGCGACGCCCACGACCCATCCCCCTGGCCGTGGCCGCGGTTTCTCTGTGCGTCCTGAGCGTCTCGGTCTTCCTGCTCGCCACGCGTGTCCGCGCGTACAACGAGAGCGCGATCCACTCCGTCTTCGCGTTCATCGAGGTTTCCAACCCCGAGTTCACATTCTGGGACCGCCCGGTCAAGCTCCTCGACGACGCCGACCCCGACGGCAACCCCACCGTCCGGGTGGTCTACGGCGACGACGAGCTGGCCTTGCCCGTGACCGTCCTGACCCGCCAGAAGATCCCCGGCTTCTTCAACCGCCACGCCGACTGGCTGCGCATGGTCTTCTTCGCCGACCGATCGGGCCTGACCATGGAGGAGTTCGAACAGGCGGTCGCCGACGAGACCGTGCCCCTCCGCCTGGTCGTCGTCACCCGCACGCCCTTCGGCGCGGATCCGGTCAAGGACGGGCTCTTCGGGCTCGAGCAGGAACGCAACGAATCCACCGCCGACGTGCGGCGCGACCGCTGGCTCTTCGACTTCTACGAACTCAACCCCGAGGGCGGCTTCACCGTCCACCAGCCGCTGCGCTTCCCCGAGTCCGGCGCCAGCCTGCTCCGACGCCAGAACCAGGCCAAGCTCGCCGGCGAGCCCATCCCCCAGCGACAGGCCGGCGAGCTGCAGGAACGCACCTGGCAGTACGGCGCCGCCCTGAAGGTCATGCCCCGGGCCCCGGCCATCACCTTCGAGAACCAGGCCCTCCGCGCCGCGGGATGGACGCTCCCCGTCTCCTCCGCCTCCGTGCTCGGGCTGGTCTTCGGCATCTTCTTCGCCTTTGCGCCCCAGCGCCGGCGCGACTGAGCCGCACGGTCGGACACGTCACCAGCCCAACGAAAAACGCCCGGCAATGCCGGGCGTTTCGCGTTCGGTTCATCGAGCGATCACTTCGTCGGATCGATCTGCATGGGGTCCTCGGTCGGCTGTGTCGCGGTCGGGGCCGACGCGCCGGACGGAGCGCGGAAGGTCGAGGGCACGAGGTAGATCTCCACCCGGCGGTTCTCGGCCGTGCCCGCGTTGGCGTTGTTCGGCACGGCGGGGCGGTGCTCGCCCCATCCCGCGGCCTGGATCCGTTCCCACGCCACGCCGCGATCGCCGAGCACCTTGCGGACCGAGATGGCCCGGTGCGCCGACAGGTGCATGTTGGTCGGGTGACGCTGGGCGGTGCCCGAGGAGATCCGCTGGCTGTCGGTGTGACCGACCACCACCACGTCGTAGCCCTGGGCCTCGTTGCTGGTCAGCACGGTGGCCAGACGGCCGAGCGCGTCCGCGCTGCCGGCCTGGACCTGGTCCGAGCCGGAGGCGAAGGTCAGGTCGCTGGAGAACCGCAGCATGCCCCGGTCCGCGTCGTAGACGATCAGGTCGGGGAACTGGCGGGCCAGGTTGGCCAGCGCGCGGTCGGTGGTCGGATCCAGGCGTCCCAGCTCGAGCCCGCCCAGGCGGCTCTCCAGGTCACGCATGGACGCCATGGCCTGATTGAGCTGATCGCGCAGGCGGTCGTTCTCGCCGGTCAGGTTGGCGATCACGCCCGAGGCGTTGCCCGCCGAGCCGCTCATCGCGGCGTTCTGGGCCTGCGCCGCGTCCAGGCTGGCCTGGGTCCGCTGGAGCTGGTCGGTCAGGCTCCGGTTGGTCTCCCAGAGCTTGTCGTACTCGCCCTGGCTCACGCAGCCGGTCAGGCCTGCGCACATGGTCACGATCGCGGCCGCCCGGATGCCCCGGGACCGCGTGATGGGGTTGTTCTTGAACTTCGTCATCAGGTCCGCTCCTCGCTGGCGTATCCCGGCCTTGGGACACGGCTCAATCCTACGATGCCCGCAACGCCGACGCGACCGCGCCCGCGACCGAGCCGCCCCAATCGAATCGGCCCGTTTCCGCCGTGGGCATGAAATCACGCGATGATCCCAGCACTCCAGACCGATCGGCCCAGCATCGTTCGTCTCCATGCCGCCGGCATCGCCGACGCCTCCATGGGTGTGGTTGCCCCCGGGGCGATCCTGCTGGAGACCCACCCGGATCGGGTGGTTGTCCGGGCGGCGGGCCGACCCGAGGCCCTCGGTGCCCCCGATCTGCCTGCGCCGGACCGCACCGTCGATCTGCCCGACCATCTGCTGATCCCGGCCCTGGTCAACGCCCACACGCACCTGGACCTCTCCCACATCGGCCCGGTGGCCCATGATCCCGGCGACGGCTTCGTCGCGTGGGTCGAGCACATCCGCGCGAGCCGCCGCGAAACGCCCGAGGGCATCGCCGAGGCGGTCCGTCTCGGAGTGGAACTGTCCGCCAAGGGCGGGACGGTTGCGGTGGGGGACATCGCCGGCGCGCCCGGCGGGCGCCTGACCGACACTCCCGCCCGCGTGCTGGGCGCGTCGGTTCTGGCCGGCGTTTCCTACCTGGAGTTCTTCGGCATCGGCAAGTCCGCGCCCGGCACCGTCGAGCGTCTTGAGCGGTTCGCGACCCGCGACCTGCCCGCCCTCTGCGCCCAACTCGCCGGAACGCCCGTGCGGGTCGGGCTCCAGCCGCACGCACCGAACACCGTGGACTTGGGTGTGTACCGCTGGGCCGCGGCCCTGGCATCGCGCCTCGACCTGCCGCTGTGCACCCACCTCGCCGAAACGATCGAAGAGCACGAGTTCATCAAACGCGGGACCGGGCCGCAGCGTGCCATGCTCGAGCGGTTCGGTGTCTGGGACGAATCGGTGCTGCACCACGCCGGCCGGGGCCTGCACCCGGTCGCCCACCTCTCTCCCGTGCTGCGGGCCCACCGGGTGCTGAGCGCCCACGTCAACGACGCGACCGACGACGCGATCGGGCTGCTCGCGGAAACGGACACGCCGGTCGTGTATTGCCCACGCGCGTCGGCCTACTTCCGCGCGGACCGGGCCTTCGGCCCGCACCGGTACCGGGACATGCTGGCGGCGGGCGTGCCGGTATGCCTGGGCACGGACTCGATCGTCAATCTCGACACGCCGGACCGGATCAGCGTGCTCGACGAGATGCGTCTGTTGCACCGGCGCGACCGAACCGATCCACGGACGCTCCTGGCCATGGCAACGGTCCACGGTGCCGCGGCCCTGGGGCTGAACGGCGCCGCGGTAACCCTGACCCCGGGCCCGCTCGCCGGGCTGCTGGGAATTCCCATCGCTCGCGGTGTCGCCCGCGACGATCCGGACGAACTCTGGGCCTCCGCGATGAACCAAACGGCCCCTCCGACCGTGCTGATTCTCAGTCGAGAATCCTTCTAAACTACTGGCTGACGGGTATGATTCCTGTCAAACCGAAGACGGTGCCCATGAGCAAGAAATGGCAACGGAACAAGGCGTGGGAGGACGAGCACCTGACCGGGGCGTTGACGCCGGTGCGTCTGGTCCTGCGCGCGTTCAGCACGATCCCGCTGGCGATCGGGCTGCTGGTGTTCATCTCCATCTACTGCATGCTGGCGTCGGTGCCGGTGGGCCTGCTGGCCACGCTGCCGACCTACCTGATCGTGGGTGTTTCGGCGTTGCTGACGGGGTTGATCCCGGCGACGCTGGGCGTGATGGCGGTGCGGTGGATCGTGCCGCGTTCCGCCCGGGGCGCGCGCTTCAGCCTCTCCCTGCTGATCGGCGCCGGACTCATGGTGGCGGGCGTGGGCGCCTGGTCGCGGTGGGCGTGGCCGGCGATGCACTACGACCCGGCGGCCGGCACCGGTCTGATGCTGTTCGCGGACTTCGTGGGCACCTACCAGTCGGTCACGCTGCGACGCATGCCGTTCATGGAGATGACCGAGACGCAGTTCTACGCCTGGTGGCCGATGCGCCTGGCGCTTGTGCTGTTCGTGATCAACATGATCGTGACCACGGTCCGGCGGATCGAGTTCACCTTCAAGAACATCGGCGTGCTCAGCGTGCACACCGGCATCGTGCTGATCGCGGTCGGCTCGATCTTCTACCAGCGGTTCAAGCAGGAGGGCGACACCCTCATCCCCGCGGCCGCGCCGGGGGGCACCGTGGGCCCCGCGCAGCGGATCTTTTACGACCGCGAGGACGTGGTGCTCTACGTCGCCCAGCAGCTCACCTGGAACGGGCAGCCCCGCTGGGAGCAGCGTGCGCTGCGGCGACTGCCCCGCTACAACAACTACGACCTGCGGGCCGGGCTGCCCTCCGGCGAGCTGTTCTCCGACCGAGACACCCACGCGGGCGGTCCGGACGCCGACCGTGAGCCCAAGCCCGCGGAGCGGCAGGCGGTGACCGACGCGGGGCGGACGCTCGCCCTGCCGGTGCCCGGCTCGAACCCCGAGCAGCCCGTGCTCTACGTGGACCCGGACATCCGCCTGCGGGTGGTCGGATACACGCCCTACGCCTCGCTGCAGTCCGACTGGGTGAGTGCCGCACCGCCCGCGGACGGTTCCGAGCCGAACCCGATGCGGACGGCCGAGCTGTTCGCGGACATCCCCGGCATGCCCCGGCCCAAGGACGAGCCGCTGTTCGAGTTCCCGTTCTTCCTGGGCGATCCGACGCAGCGGGTGCGCAGCAACGACATCGTGGCGGTCGAGTTCACCCGCGCGATGGACCGGCAGCGGTGGGAGGACCTGTCCGCGCCGGTGCCGGTGGCGGCCTCGCACGCGATGGTGATCGAGGTGCCCGGCAGCGGCTTCCGGGCCGTGCTCCCGGCCCGCACCGGCGACGAGCTGACGCTCGGCGACACCGGGTGGACGGTCGCGGTGCAGCAGCTTGCCGAAGAGCCGCCCTTCCCGATCATCACCAAGGGCTACGAGGGCGCGACGAGTTCGGTGGCCGTGCTCCGGCTGACCCCGCCGGCCGGCGCGGACGGCACGCGCCCGGAGGCGATCGAGCGGTGGGTCTTCCACCGTTTTCCGGAGCTGAACCAGGATCTTGCGACCACCTCGGACCCGGCCACCGGACGCCCGATGCGGGGCGCGCCGGACCCCGCGATCCGCATCGCCTATCTCGACCTGTCCCGCCTGCAGGTGTACCTCGACGAGCGGGCCGACGGCTCGGTCCGCGCCATCGTCCGCCAGCCGGGCGGGCGGGTCCGTGTCCAGGATGACGCGCCCGACGGCTGGATCCGCGACATCGTGCCCAACGAGGAGAACGCGCGCGTGGACCTGAGGCTGGGCGAGCGCTGGGCCCACGCCGAGCGCGTGGATCGGCCCGTGCCCACCCCGGTCCCCGAGCGGGACATCTCGCTGATGGGCAGCCACACCGAGGCGCTCGTCGCGGTCGAGGTGTCGTCCGACCAGCTCGGCGGTCGCGACGCGTGGTCCGAGGTCGTGTGGCTGCCGTTCACCAAGTACATGGGCATCCAGCGCGACACGGACCGGGCGGTCACGCTGCCAGACGGGCGTGAGGTGCGCCTCGCGTTCGGCCGGCTGCAGCGTCCGTTCCCCGACTTCACGGTGTCGCTGCTCGATTTCGAGATGATCGCCTACGACCACCGCGGCGCGCCGCGGGATTACCAGAGCACCGTGCGGGTCGCCCCGGTGGTGGCGCCCGGCGAGGCCGGGGGCAGCTTCCAGGCCTACGACCACCTGATCAAGCTCAACGAGCCGCTCCGGGCCCCGTTCCACTGGGACCCCGAGGCCAACGTGGTGTTCAACACCGCGCGGCGCCTGCTCGCCGGGCTCAACCCGCACCAGTTCAAGCTCTCGCAGGCCGGCTGGGACCGGGCCGGCTGGACGGAGACGCAGCGGCTCGCGGACCTGGGCCAAGCGCCCGGCCCGCGCGTGAGTTTCACCATCCTCGGCGTGGGCAACAACCCGGGCATCCACGTCATCGCCTTCGGCAGCATCCTGATGGGCGTGGGCATCCCGTGGGCGTTCTACGTCAAGCCCTGGCTGGTGCGTCGTGAGAAGGAGCGTCTGGCCGAGGCCGTGCGTTCCGGCAAGATCAAGACCCCCCGGCAGCGCACCGGCGTTGCCCAACCCGCGGAGGTGCCCGCATGACTCGCGTCGCGGCGTTCATCGCACTCGTGCTCTCCTGCCTGCCCGCCATGGCCCAGGCCCCGGACGGCAACGCCCATCCCGACACCCAGCTCGTCTCCGAGATGGCGGCCGACGCGGTCAACCCGTTCGGCCAGCCGGCGCGGACGGAGATGTCGGTGGCCGACAAGAAGGCCTTCGCCGACGCGCTGGACCTCTCGCCGCTGTCCGACCTGGCCGTCTTCCACAACGGGCGCGTCAAGATCGTCCAGACGCTCGCGGACGAGTCGGTCGTCACCATGACCGGGCGGCACAAGCACTTCGATCTGGACCGTTCCGGCGAGAAGGTCGAGAAGGTCAGTTTCGCCCCGATGTTCACCTGGCTGGACATCATGATCGACCCCATGCACTATGTGGACCGGCCCACGATCGGGATCGGCTACCTCCCCCTGCGTCAGCAGATCCTCCGGCGTGCGATCGAGGACCCCGCCCAGCGGGAGGCGTGGCTGAAGACCGGCATGGTCTCGCCGCGGATGGTCGATCAGCTCCTGACCCCGGTGATGGACGACCATGCCGGTGAGGAGCAGTACCGACGGGCCGCGGGCAAGGTGGACCGGGCGTTCGTGGTCTTCGTGGACTCGTGGTCGAACCTGAACCTGATCGCGCCGCGTTTGACGGACCAGCCCTGGACGCACCTGGGCCAGCTCCCGGACGACGCCCCGGCGCGCCGGGCGGCGACGCGACTGGCCACGGCCTGGCGTGCGGCCGACGCCGCCGGCGTCAACGCGGCCGTCGCCGAACTCGCGTCGATCCTGCCCACGATCAACGCCAAGGTCTACCCGGACCGGGCCCGGGCGCTCGAGTCGCTGTACAACCGCTCCAATGCCTTCGAGTGGGGTTACTGGGTTTATCTGGTCTCGCTGGTGTCGCTGATCATCGCGTTCGGCACCGGGCGGAAGTGGCTGGTGGGGCTGGGCATCGTGACGCTGGTGATCGCGATGGGGCTGCACGGGCTGGGCTTCGGCCTGCGCTGGGCGATCGCCGAGCGCTTCCCGATCCAGAACCAGTTCGAGTCGATGACCGGGCTCTCGCTCTTCGCGGCGCTGGTCGGTTTCGTCGCCATGCTCGTCAAGAAGCAGTGGCTCTTCGGGGCGGCCGCCGCGGCCACGGGCTTCCTCGTGCTCATCACCGCCACCGAGACGGGCATCCCGGGCGTGCACATCGAGCGCGAGGCGGCCATCCTCAACACCTCGGTGCTGCTCAAGTACCACGTGACCACGGTGCTGACCAGCTACGGCCTGATCGCCCTGGGATTCATCATCTCGCTGTTCTATCTGGCCACGCACTACGGCGCGAAGTTCGCCGGAAAGACCGAGATGCAGGTCGTCGCGGCCGGCGCGTTGGGGGGCGGTGGCTCGGCCGAGGGCGACACGGGCCCCACGGGCGTGCGCCGCACGCTCAAGGACCTGGACACCGCCCACATGACGGTGCTGCAGCTCGCCTTCTGGACGCTGGGCGTGGGCATCCTGCTGGGCGCGTGGTGGGCCGACCACTCGTGGGGGCGCTGGTGGGCCTTCGACCCGAAGGAGACCTGGGCGCTGGTCACCTGGATCGTCTACCTGATCGTGATCCACGTGCGCCTGACCGGCCTGAAGGACCGCGGCCTGACCACGGCGTGGCTGTCGGTGGCGGGGTTCATCGTGATGCTGTGGACCTACTTCGGCGTGAATCTGCTGCTGCCGGGGCTGCACGCGTACGCGTGATCAATCCGGTTTGAGAAGCCCGGCGAACCGTTCGATGGATCCTTCGGTGTAGGTCCCCGGCTCGACCTGCAGCACCCGCGCGTCCGCGTCGAGCAGTACCGCGTAGATCTGCTCGTCGGTCGCCATGCCCAACGCGTCGCGGAACTTGTCGACATCGGTGTAGAGCGTGATCGTCCGTGCGCGGGCGGCATCGTCTGGGATGCCCGAGCGCATGCCGCCGTCGATGAACCACGCCATCCAGCCCCAGCGGGTGCCGGAGATGGTGGGGGTCTCGACCACGCGGATGCCGGGGATGGCGGCCTCGATCGCGTCGAGTTGGGCCAGCCAGGTGTCGACCTCGGCCTGCTGCTGGCGTTTGAACGCGACGAGCACCAAGGCGGGTTGGCCCTTGAGGTCGTCGGGGAAGGTCACGGTCTCGCCGTGCAGGTTCTCGCCGGAGACACTGGGGAACAGCATGGCCCTGCCCTCGGACATCGCCCGCACCGGGCTGTGGCGACAGGCGGTCACGACCACGAGCGCAAGAACGACCACGCCGATGCCGATGCCCAGCCAGATCATGCGTCGTGCTCTCGTCATGGAACCTCCCAATCATTCGGGCGGATGCGTCCGCTCCCCGCCCAAGCCTACGGCCTCCCGGCCGCCGACCTCGCCCCCCGCCTCATCGGCTGCACCCTCGTCCGCACGCTGGACACCGGCGAGCGGCTGGGCGGCGTGATCGTCGAGACCGAGGCCTACGTCGGGCCGGAGGATCTGGCGTCGCACGCGGCGGGCGGACGCCGGACGGCCCGGATCGAGTCGATGTGGGCCGAGCCGGGGACGGTGTACGTCTATTTCACCTACGGCATGCACCACTGTGTCAACATCGCGTGCTTTCGCAAGGGCCACCCGGCGGCGGTGCTGATCCGGGCGATCGAGCCGACCGAGGGGATCGAGACCATGCGTCGCCTGCGGCAGCGTCCGGGCGGCAAGCCGGTGCCGGACAGGGACTTGTGCCGCGGACCGGGGCGGTTGTGCCAGGCGATGGCCATCGACCGGACGCTTGATGGAGTGAATATTACCCAGTCAACCCAGGTTTCCATGCTTGACAGGCCCGTCGGCGGGGGTGAGCCGCCCATCACCCGCACGAGCCGGGTGGGGCTGGGGGCGGTGGGGGACTGGAAAAACCGGATGCTGAGGTTCGTGTGGACCGATCATCGGTTCAGTTCGCGCTCCGCCCGCTCCGGCGGTGGAACCGTGCGGGGCGCGAATCCCAATACTTGAACGGGATCCGACAGGGTCCCCGGGGCGAATCTTGAACGTTGGCGCCCCATACAATGAGATCGGGGCAGCCGGAAGGTCGGACGCATGACGGAACAGGACTTCGACATCAAGTCGGTCTTCGAGCGGGCGGGGGGCTACTCGCCCGCCTGCCTGCCGTTCGTGCGCGACGGGCTCGCCCACACCGTCGAGATGGTCCACGGCCAGCCCGAGTCATCCCTGATGGAACTCGAGGACGAGCAGCGTCACGTCTCGGGCCACCAGCTGTGCCTGGGGCTGCGGGACTACGCCCTGCAGCGGTACGGGCTGATGTCCAGGGTGGTCCTCAACCGCTGGGGCATCCGCTCGACCCGCGATTTCGGGCACATCATCTTCGCGATGGTCGACGCCGGGCTGATGCGCAAGACCGACGACGACACCATCGAGGACTTCGACGGGGTCTACGAGTTCGACGAGGCCTTCGCCGAGCCCGGGCTCGAGCCGGCCGGCTCCTGATTCAGAACCAATCCCAACGCGGCGATCGGCCGCCCCGCCTGCCGGGAACCCCCCGCGGCGGTATGCTGGATGCATGACCGAACCCGGACCCGCCCGCCGCTCGCTGCCCGAATGGGCCCGACTCCATCTCTGGCAGATGCAGCCGGTGCGGGACGTGCTGCTCGGCCTGTCGGTCTTCGCCCTGATCTGGGTGGGCCAGAAGACCTCGGTGGTGACGGTGCCGCTGCTGCTGGCGGTGCTGCTGGCGTACCTGTTCGAGCCGCTGATCGCGTGGCTGGTGGGGCGGATCGGGATGTCCCGGCGGGTGGCGGTGGGCGGGATCATCGCTTCGGCGGTGATGTTCGTGGCCGTGCCGGCGGTGCTGGCGTTGACGTTCGGGGTGGCGCAGCTGGTGCTGTTCGGCTCGCGGACCGTGGACAACATCGTGTCGGTGCAGGCGGCCGCGACCGCGGGCTCGCCGGAGGAATCCGGGCAGATCATCCGCGAATGGAACCGGCGGCACGGATGGCCCGAGGGCGCCTCCCCCGGCTTCGACCTCGAGGGTGACGCCGAGCCGCGATTCAGCCCGAGCTGGCAGTGGGTCTACGAGCAGCTGACCGCCCCCGATTCGGAGCAGGCGCCCTTCCGCGACGCGCTCCAGGCGGGGATGGAGTGGGTCGATGACAACCAGGAGCAGGTGGCCACCACGGCGGCCAACTTCGGCATCGAGACGGTCAACCGCGTGCTGGGATGGGTGGGGGCGGCGTTCGGGCTCGGGTTCATGGCCTTCGTCACGCTGTTCTTTTTCTTCTTCATGTCGACCGAGTGGGTCAAGGTCAAGGGGTTCGGGACCAAGCTGCTGCCGGACAACAACCGAGATCGGATCGTTGAACTGCTCCAGAAGTTCGATGGTGTGATCTCGGGTTTCATCCGCGGGCGGCTCACGATCGCGTTCCTGCAGGCGATCGTGTTCTCGTTCGGGTACTTCCTGATCGGCGTTCCGGGCGCGTTCCTGCTCGGGCCGGCGGTGGCGGTCCTGTCGATCGTGCCGTACCTGGCGCTGGTGGGGGTGCCGGTCTCGATCGCGCTGCTCTGGCTCGAGGGTCACACGGGGGTGCGGGGCGCGTGGTGGTGGGTGGTCGGGGCGCCGCTGGCGGTGTATTTCATCGGCCAGGCGCTGGACGACTACGTGTTCACGCCGCTGATCCAGGGCAAGAGCACGGGCATGGACACGCCGACGATCCTGTTCGCCTCGCTGGCGGGCGGCGCGTTGTTCGGCGTGTTCGGCCTGCTCATCGCCATCCCGATCGCGGCGTGCGTGAAGATTCTGGTGCAGGAGATCTTCTGGCCGCGATTCAAGGAGTGGGCCGAGGGGCGTGCGGGCGATCCGCTGCCCATCAAGGACTGACCGCGCGGCCGGGCCGCGCCAGCACAGGGGACACGTGATGGACGAGTATCAGACGAGTGCCGCGAACGGGCCGGCGATGGGTTCTCCCGGACGGCCGCTTTCGGGCGTGAAGGTTCCGATGCTGATCGCGGGAATCTTCAACTGCATCGTGGCGTTGAGCTGGTTCAGCACGTGCTTCCTGTTCTTTTTGGGCATCCCGCTGCTGGTCCTGGGGATCTTCGAGATCATCCTGTTCACAAAGCTGGGCGGCAGCCGTGAACAGCAGGACGCGGTGCGCGGGAAGGCCAAGACGTACGCCATTCTGGACGTGTGCACCATCCTGCTGTTCAATCTGCCGAGCATGATCTGCGGCATCATCCAGCTGGCGAGCCACAACCAGTTTGACGAGTAGGCCCCGTCGGACCTCGGTGTCTTGAGACCACGCGTCCGGGGTGTCGCCCGGTCCGCCGCGAACGGAGTCTTACCGCCGCTTCGGCTTGCGCTTCTTGACGCCCCGGGAGGGGGCCTTGGTGGCGCCCTTGCCCCCCATGCCCGGCATCTGGGGCAGGCCGGTGAACATGCCGCCGCCGGCGAGCTGCTTGGCGGCGGCCGCTCGTGACCCGGCCCCCATCGAGCCCATCTGCTTGGTCATCTTGTTGAGCACGCCGAACTGCTTGACGAGCTGGCCGACCTGGTTCTGGTCGGTGCCCGATCCGGCGGCGATGCGGCGCTTGCGCGGGTTGTTGATCAGGTCGGGCTTGGACCGCTCCTTGACCGTCATGGACTGGATCATCGCCTCGGTGCGGTCGAGCTGCTTCTCGTCGATGTCCACGTCCTTGAGCATCTGTCCGATGCCCGGCAGCATGCCCAGCAGGCTCTTCATCGAGCCCATCTTGCGGAGCGTCTTCATCTGCTTGAGGAAGTCGTCCATGGTCAGCTCACCCTTGGACATCTTGGCTTCGAGCTTTTTGGCGTCCTCTTCGGAGACTTCCTGCTGGGCCTTCTCGACCAGCGAAACCACATCGCCCATGCCGAGGATGCGCCCGGCCATGCGCTCGGGGTGGAACGGCTCGATCGCGTCGAGCTTCTCGCCCACGCCGATGTAACGGATCGGCGCGCCGGTGACCTCTTTGACCGACAGCGCCGCCCCGCCGCGGGTGTCCGAGTCGAACTTGGTCAGGATCACTCCGTCCACGGCCAGGCGCTGGTGGAAGCTCTTGGCGCTCTGCACCGCGTCCTGGCCGGTCATCGCGTCGACGACCAGGAAGATGTGGTGGGGGTTGACGAGCGCCTTGACCTGCGTTAGCTCGCCCATGAGTTCATCGTTGACGTGCAGGCGGCCCGCGGTGTCGAGGATCAGCACGTCCACACCCTTGGCGCGCGCCTCCTTGACGGCGTTCTGGCAGACCTTGACCGCCACGCCCACGGCCTTGCCGTACGCGGCCACCTTGTCCGGCTCGCCGTAGAAATGCACCTGGGCCCCGCCGGGCAGTTCGTTGGCCTGCCGGGCGACGGTCTGGAGCTGCTCGACCGCCGCCGGTCGCTGCAGGTCGGCCGCGGCCACCATGACCGTGCGGCCCTGCTTCTTGAGCATCCCGGCGAGCTTGCCGCAGGTGGTGGTCTTGCCGCTGCCCTGCAGGCCGCACATCATGACGATGGTGGGGCCGGGGGACATCTTCATGATGCCGGGGGGCGGCGTCTGCTGTTCGGCGTCGGGATCGCCGCCGAAGAGTTCGACCAGCCGCCGGTGGACGATGGCGATCATCTCCTGACCGGGCTTGACGCTCTTGGTGACCTCCTGGCCGAGCGCGTCCTTGAGGACGTTCTTGCAAAAAGTCTCGGCCACCTCGTACTGCACGTCCGCTTCGAGCAGGGCGTTGCGGACGCCGTCCATGGCCTCGCGGACGTTGGCCTCGGAGATCGTCCCGCTGCCGGAGAGTTTGCGGAGGGCGCCGGAGAATGAGTCGGAAATGCGGTCGAACATGGACACTCCCGCCGGGGGTCTCCCGGGGTTTGGGCGAGTTTCGGGGGCCGTGACCGCAGCCGAATGGATCGTAGGCGGGAGGGGGATGAAGAGGTACGCAGAGGTCGCCGAGATCACGCAGAGGACACGGAGGAAATCAGTTTACATTCCGGCCCTGAGTTCGTTCGGCTATTCTGCCGTCATGCGTCCGACCGAAGAGACTGCTCAATCCAAGCCTGTCTGGGAGGTCCACGCGCGGCCGATCAACGCGTCTCATGAACCGTGGCGTGTCATGCGGGTTGAGGCCCGGTCGGCGATCCAGGCGCAGGCGATTCTCCGACGGCGTGGGTATGAGATGGCGCTTGAGTCCGCAGTTCGCTCTGTCGGGCCGGGGCAGGTGATCCCGCCGGCCGAACTCAAGCAACTCGCGTGCGCGTCCTGCGGCTACGAGCTCGCAGGCCTGACGATCGAAAAGGCCTCGGTGTGTTGTCCTGAGTGCTCGTTCCAGCAGCCACTCATGGTCTGGGACCCCGACTTGGCGGCAGGCAGGCCTCAAACAGGCTGCGTGACGCAGGTCCTGGCGATCTTTGGGTTTCTCACGATTGTGCTCATTCTGTTCATCATCATGGCGGGCGTCTTTGGCTGGTTCTAGCCCCCGAAGTATTCTGGCTCAACGAAAGGGGCGACCGGAAACCGGCCGCCCCGTGGCGAGTCACACCTGCTTGAAGCCCGCGATCAGCCCCTTGATCTGGTCGGCCAGGTCGCCGGGGCCGAGCACGAAGCTGGCGTTCGTGCCCGCCAGGATCTCGCGGAGCATCTCCAGTTCCTTGAACCGGGCCAGGACCGGGTTCTCGGCCAGGAGCTTGGCGGTGTTGGCCTGGCTGCGGGCCGCGGCCGTCTCCTCACGACGGCGGATCAGCTCGGCCTGGGCCCGCTTCTCCGCCTCGATCACCTGGTTGAAGATGGTCCGCATCTCGCCGGGCAGGATGATGTCGCGCAGGCCCACCGCGCCCAGTTCGAGCCCAAGCTCGGCCGCCCGGGCCTTGAGGGCCTCACGCACCTCGGACGAGACCGTCTCCTTGTCGGAGAGCAGCTTGTCGATGGGGCGCGACCCGACCGACTCGCGCAGGGCGAGCTGGGCGGAGCGGTAGAGCGCCTGGCCGGCGTCGCTGGTCAGCGAGAGGGCCTTCCCGATGTCGGTCACGCGGTAGTGGACCAGCATGCTGACCCGCAGCGTGACCTTGTCGGCGGTCAGGATCTCCTGGCCGGCGACCTCGAGCTGGGTCTCGCGCAGGTCGACCTTGCGCAGGTTGACCTGCCCGACCCCGCGCCAGAACACGTGCCGCCCGGGGCCGAGGCGCTCGGCCACGACCCCGTTGATCACCAGTTCCGCCCGCTGCTCGGGCTCCACGTCGATGACCTGCAGGTACAGGCCCGAGGAGGGGTGGGCGACGACGGTGTTCAGGTGGCGGTGCTCGAAGCGCAGCGACCCGATGTCGAACCGCTCAACCTCGATCCTGCCGGCGTCCTTCCAGTACAGGTACTGGCCGGGGCCGATCATCTCGTGCAGGCGGCCGTCACGCCAGACGATCGCCCGCTCGGTCGCGCCGAGGCGGACGGCGATCAGGTGACGCTCGACGCCGGGGACCAGCGCGATCGCCTCACCCAGCTCGTGGGTGAAACGCACCTCGCTCAGCGCCCGGACCTCGACGCGCTCGCTGCGCATGGGCAGCAGGTTGCGCCAGGTCCAGCGCACCCCGGGCCCGAGGATCCCGGCGGCGTTGCCGTCGCGGAACAGGACGCCCCGCTCGTGATTTCGGATTCGGACTCGCACGGTCATGACCCACCTCCTCTGGTTGGGCCGGCGCGGGAGACGGTCCCGCGCGGGAAAAGGGAAAGAACGGGTTTCAAAGCCGCCCGGCGGCGTCTTCCGCGGCCCGCCCCGCGTTGCTCGGCGGGGGACGGCGGCCCGGCGGCGGTGTCGGGCGAGCGCACCGATCGCGCGGCCGGCGCGTGCACCGGCGTTGCGATGGGCGGGTTGCCCCTCCTGCCGTCGGGCCGGACCGGCCCTCAGGGCCGGCGCGGCGGTGTCGTCGGCGTTGTTCGCTCGGGGCGAACCCCGATCGGACGCGGCGTCGGACCGGCGGGCGTTTGGAAGGCCCGCCGCCGAGCGGTGTTCCGGGCCCGACGCTCGAAAGAGCCGGACCCCATGGAGTGGCCCTTTCGGGCCTGATCGTGGCGGGATTCGAACCCGCTACATCAGCGACTTCAACGCTGTGCTCTGCCAATGAGCTACACGAACCAACCGGACGGGTTTCCGATGCCGCGGTGGAACACGCTTGGCGAAACGCGGCGTGCCGCACGGCTTCCCGGCCGGCGATCGACATGAGACATCCCGCGCGGCGGACGCCGCGTTGGAAGTAGGTCAAAAACAACAAGGCCCCGGGGATCCGGGGCCTGCGACACAAGACCAAATAGGTCTGGGGTCAGGCGCCCGGTGGTTGTCCTTCCGAAGATCCGTCGAACCACAACACGCCGAGGCCATGTACGGCCGGCGCGGCGAGTGCGGCGGGATTGGAGTTGCGGATGAACACGGGACGCTCCTTGTGGGGCATCAAAATAGCCTCTTGCCCCGTGTTGTCAACACTTGTCGAAAAAAAGGCGGCGGGCCCTCGCCCTCCGCCTTGGGTGAACTCACGTTTCGGACTCAGTCCTTGGACAGGATGATCACTGTGTATGGCCCGATCCCGACGTTGCCGTTGTAGCTCATGCCGTCCTTGGTCCCCGAAACGGCCGTGGTGTTGTAGGCGTTCCAGTTGCCGAAGGCGCTGTCGTAGCCGTTCCAGTCTGAGTTGAAGCGGACCTTCCAGGTACCGGCGCTGGGGAAGCCGATGTTGTAGCTCGAGTAACCCGTCCCCGAGAAGTTGGCGACCACGATGACGTCGTCTCCGTTGCCGCCGTTGTCCCAGCGATGGAACGCGACGAGCTTGTTGGTGTTGTTGACGTGGTGCACGTTGACGCCGTTGCCGCGGAGCCCGGCGGTCTTGCCGGTCCCGTTCTTGCGCAGGGTAATCAGGTCCGTGTACATGGCGACGATGCCGGCGTAGGTGGTGGCCTTGGCCCAGTCGAGCGGGTCGGTGTCCTGGAAGTAGGTGTCCTCGAGGAACTCCTGGCCCTGGAAGATCATGGGGATGCCCGGACTGGTAAAGACCAGCGCCGCGCCCAACGTGGACCGCTTCTTGGAGTACCAGCTCCCGGCGTTGCCCGGCCAGATCTCCTCGGGCACGCGGGCGTGGCCGTTGGCGACCTCGTCGTGGCTCTCGGTGTAGATAACCCGCTTCAGGCGATCGCCGTTGTCGATCTTGGCGATGGCGTCGCGAACGGCAAACATGTCCCTGTTGGCGTCGTTGGACTCGATGATGTTGTCCCGGATGGGGTGGACGAAGCCCGCGTCCCATTGCGAGTCGAAGCCCGCGCCGCCGACGCCGGCGGACTTGGTCAGGTAGTCGTTGTTCTGCAGGTCCTCGGCGATTGAGATCTTCCAGGACGACGCCGAGTCGATCTCGTTGTTGATCCACTGCATGAGCGACCAGCCGTCGGGGATGTTCCCGCCGCCTCCGTTGTTCTGGGTGCGGATGTTGACGGTCGAGTCCCAGCGCAGGCCGTCGGCGTTGAACTCCTCGAGCCAGTAGAGGGCGTTATCACGCAGGTAGGTGCGCACCTCGCCACGGCCGTAGTCGGGCCGGGTGTCGCCCCACGGGGTCGGTGCCCGCCAGTCCTGGAAGAAGTAGATGCCGCCGTAGGAACCGGTGGACGATCCGTCGAACCGCCACATGTCCAGATCGCTCGGGCCGAGGTGGTTGTAGACCACGTCGACGATGACCGCGATGCCGCGCTGGTGGCATTCGTCCACGAAGTCCTTCATGTCCGTCGGGTCCCCGTAGATACTCTCCGGCGCGAACGGGTGGGCGGGGTTGTAGCCCCACGAGAAGTCTCCGGCAAACTCGGCGATCGGCAGCACCTCGACGGCGTTGATGCCCATGTCCTCGAGGTGGTCCAGCTTGGAGATGGCGGTCTGCCATGTGCCGGGATTGCCGCCGGCGGTGTCGTTGTAGGTACCGATGTGCATCTCGTAGATCACCAGGTCGTGCCAGCCGGGCATGGAGAACGTGCTCCAGGTGTAGGTGTGCGGCGCGGTGACGAGAGAGTGTCCGACCGAGTTGGTCACGTCGGTGGCCCGGGGATCGTTCTTCCACAGGCTGCCGTTGATCACGTACCAGTAGCCCTCGCTGCGGAGGTCGCCCCCGACGTCGACCGACCAGGTGCCCCCGCCCTCGGCGGCCATGGGGTTGGCGGTGGTGCTCCAGCCGTTGAACGATCCGGCGATGGAGACACTGCTGGCGTTGGGGGCCCACACACGGAAGGTAGTATCGCCCGAATCGACCCAGGCGCCCATCCCGGCCTTGGACGAGGCGACCAGCGCCGCGGTGTAGGTGTAGTTCGCGCCGCCGTTGTTGTCGTAGATGTGGGCGCCCCAGTCGTCGTACCCGTGGAAGTAGTACTCGACGGTGCTGCCCGGTGGCACGGTGGCGCCCGGGGTGTAGTTCCAGACCGAGTTGCCGGAGGCGTGGCCAGCGTAGCTCATCTGATGGGTGGTCCACGCGCCGCCGTCGATGCGGACGCCGATCTCGGCGTGCAGGCCGTAGTAGTCCTGATTCATCAGGACGGTGTACGTGCCGGCGTTGGCGCCGTCGTGGCGCTGGTATGCGCCGTAGACGCCGATCCAACTCGGTGCGGCTTCGACGGCCCCGGCCAACGCGACGAGCGCAATACAAGCCGCCGCCCCCTGGGGGCGGTTGAACATCCAGTTTCCGATCATGGTGTGACTCCCTCAGTCGGTTCTGCGCGGACTCAATCGCCCGGCTGATGCAACGTACCGATTTCGTCTCACGATCACAAGCGGTGCGCGTTCAAATCGAAGCAAATGTGGAAAACCGGTTTCGTAACCCGACCCAGCCGCGCACAAACGGTCAGTCTGGAACGGTGTAATGAAGCAAACTTCACGAATGCTTCTAGAACCACCGGATTGCAGGCAAAAGCGACCGGCCTCGCGCTCGGTTGCGCGATCACGCACCGAACACGGCGGCAACCCGGCTCGAGTCGAGGACTCGCTCGATCAGGTTGACCCGTTCGGGTGGCATTCGATCCTTCCAGGCGGCGGCGATCTCGGAGGATCGCTCCGTCTCTTGCCGGATCAGATCCCGCATCGCATCGGTGTACTCCAGGCCGCACATCGCGTAGATCGGCTTCATCACGTCAAGCGGATTCTGCGAGAGATCCTCGAACACCACGGTCGCGTAGCGGGGATGCGCGCTTCCCGCCAGCAGCATCGCGTCCTGGGCGTGACGCCAGCACCACAGTTTGAGCTCGACGAGGTCCTTGCCTTCCACCGGGCCGCTGACCGCGACAAATGACGGGTCCAACTGGTGGATGTCTCGGAGGATCTGTCGCTGCCGCTCGAGCAGCCCCTCCTGATCCTGCGTCGGCGCAAACCTTCGCAACCAGGAGTTGAGCATCCCGCCGGGATGGCGGACCATATGAACAACCGGAACGTGCTCGGTCTCGGTCAGCAATCGGCAGATGAAATGACGGGCGTTGATCACCTTGAGAACGCGCTGGGCGCGGGCGACTGCATCCGCGTCGTAAAAGACGCGAGGGAACTTCGCTTCGGGGTGCCGCCCGGTTATCTTTTGAAGAGTACGCGTATAGAGCACGCGGTCTGCGCGGGAGGTCTTGACCCATCCACGCATGTACGCTTTCGGCTTCGCCGGCGGGCGGTCCACGAAGCCGATGCGCGGGCCGACATCCATGGCGGTGCGTTCCCATTCCTCCCAACTCGTCGTCGCGGGGTCTTTCAAGGCGGGTGTCATCCGCTCCGGTTCATTCCGACACAGCGTCTCCGGATGAAAATCGAACAGCCTGAGCATCCACTTGCTGCCCGACCGCCCGGCACACGTCACGAGCACCAGCCTCGGCCGCTGTGGATAACCGGTCTCCGGAATTCGGGGTTCGTACGCAGCGGTGGTCTCAACCGGTTTGGGCCCTGCGGTCGTCATCGTGACTCCTTGCGTGCGGTATGCATCCTAGTTCCTCTCTTGGGGCGGAATGCCGCGGTCAACGGCATCCATGGTGCATCAGACCTATCGCTTCGACCGCAGCCAGTCGTGCAGCTTCTTCTTCGGCCACGCGTTGACGCAGAGCTCGGGCGTGAGCCAGCCGCGCTGGGCGGTCATGATGCCGTACCGCAGGTTGTCGTAGTCGCCGGACTGGTGCACGTCGCAGTCGATGGCGATTTTGCAGCCGGCTTCGACCGCGGCCCGCACGTGGGTGTCGCGCAGGTCCAGGCGCATCCAGTGGGCGTTGATCTCCAGGGCCACGTCGTGCTCGATGGCGGCGGCGATCAGCTCGTCCATCGCCGGCTCGAGGCCCGGTCGGCGTTCGATCAGACGACCGGTCGGGTGGCCGATGATGTGGACCATCGGGTGGGCGATCGCCCTGAGCAGCCGCTTGGTGGCCTGGGCCGGTTTGGCCTTGAGCCCGGCGTGCGGCGAGGCGACCACCACGTCCAGCTCCGCCAGCAGGTCGTCGTCGTAGTCCAGCGTGCCGTCGACCAGGATGTCCACCTCGCTGCCGGCCAGCAGCGTGATGCCGTCGATGGACCTGTCCGCCGCGCGCACCGCTTTGATATGCTCGCGGAGCCGGTCCGGGCTCAGGCCGTTGGCGACCGCGGACGACTTGGAGTGGTCGGTGATGGCGAGGGTGTGGAAGCCCCGTTCCTTCGCGATGGCGGCCGATTCCTCGATGCTCATGTCGCCGTCGGAGGCGGTGGTGTGCGAGTGCAGCTCCGCCTTGATATCCGCGATCTCGATGCACTTTCCGGGGGGCGGCGCAGCGGAAGACAACTCTCCGCGATCCTCGCGCAGAGTTGGGGCGATGTACGCCAGGCCGAGCGCCTTGTAGATCGATTCCTCGGTCTTGGCGGCCACGGGCTTCACGCCTCGGTCCTGGGGCGGCGTGGCGTCGGACTTGTCCTCGGGAAACAGGCCGTACTCGTTGAGCGTCATGCCCTCGGAGAGCGCCCGCTCGCGGAGGCGCACGTTGTGTTCTTTGGATCCGGTGAAATACATCAGTGCCGCGCCCCAGGCCTCCTCCGGCACAATGCGCAGATCGGCCTGCACGGCGGCGTTGGCATCGCCGCCGAAGCGGCCCTCGAGCCCCTCCAGCGAGAGCCGGACCGAGCTCTTGTGCTCGCCCCGCGCGAGCACCTTGATAACCGACCCGTGCTCGCAGAACGCGGCGCGGGCCGCTTCGGGGTCGGTGGTGGTGATGAGGATGTCGATGTCACCGATCGATTCCTTGCCCCGGCGCAGCGACCCCGCGAAGGTGCAGTCGGACACGCCCGGCAGTTCCTTCATGCGGCCGACGAGTGCCTCGGCGATCGGCATGGCAACGCCGATGGGCAGCCGTTGGCCGGAGGACTCACGGAACGCGATGGATTCCTTGATGTTCTCGACCGTCTTCTCGCCCATCCGAGGCAGGGTCAGGATGCTGCCGTCCTCGATGATCCCTTTGAGATCCGCGATGGATTCGACCTGCTTATCGTCCCACAGCAGCTTGACGGTCTTGGGACCCAGGCCCTGGATGTCCAGCAGGTCCAGCACGCCCGACGGGACCTTGGCCGCCAGTTCGTCGTGCTCGGCGATCGTGCCGGTCTGGGCAAACTCGGCGATCTTCGCGGCCGTGCCCTTGCCGATCCCGTCCAGCGCGGTCAGAGCTTTGACATCACGGGCGATCGGTTCGAGGTCGGATGTTGAGTCCTTGATGACCCGCGCCGCCTTGGCGTGCGCGTTGACGCGGAACCGGTCCGCGCCGGTCAGTTCCAGCATGGCGGCCATGCGGTCGAAGATCGAGGCGAGTTTGGCGTTGAAGCTCATGACTGATGTTAGGGGAACGGGCGGCCGTTCAACCCACGTCGCCCAGCCCAAGCCACGGCCCGTGGACCTTGATCAGCCGGCGCCGGACCAGCGCGTCCTCGGCCCCGGCCAACGTCGGATTGAGGTTGATCCACGCGGCCGCGTCCCGCCGGGCCAGGTCCAGCAGGGCCGCATCGCGGAGCGGGTCGGCGATGCGGAACGGCGGCACGCCGGACTGGCGGGTGCCGAACACGTCGCCGGGTCCGCGCAGCGCGAAGTCGCGCTCGGCCAGCTCGAACCCGCTGGTGGTTTCGCACATCACGCGGATGCGTTCGATGCCGTCGTCGGTTTTCGGGTCGGCGATGAGCACGCAGGCACCCGGCTTGCTGCCTCGGCCGACCCGGCCCCGCAACTGGTGGAGCTGGGCCAGCCCGAACCGGTCGGCGTGCTCGATGACGATGACGGTCGCGTTCGGAACATCGACGCCCACCTCAATGACGGTGGTGGCGACCAGCGCATCGATGGTTCCGGCGCGGAACCGGGCCATGATGTGTTCGCGGGTTTCCCGCTTGAGCCGGCCGTGGAGGGCGGCGATCCTCTTGTCGCGCAACTCCCCGCGTTCGAGTTCGTCCTGCACGGTCCGCAGGTCGCGGAGGGTGTCGTCGCCCGAGGATGATCCCGTGTCGATCGCCGGCACGACGACGTACGCCTGCTCGCCGGCGTCCAAACGCCCCCGGAGCCAGTCGTAAACCTCGCCCCGCCGGTCGCTGGTCACGGTGCGGGTGGCCACCGGCGTGCGCCCGGGCGGCAGCGCGTCGATGGTGGAGATGTCCAGGTCGCCGAACAGCGTCAGGCCGATCGTGCGGGGGATGGGCGTGGCGGTCATCACCAGCACGTGCGGCGTGTCGAAGTTGGCCGCCCCGGTGTCCGCGGCCGATCCCTTGACGCGGAGCTTGGCCCGCTGCTCCACGCCGAAGCGGTGCTGCTCGTCGATGACCACGACCGCCAGCGACTTGAACGCCACCTGCTCGCCGATCAACGCGTGCGTGCCCACCGCCAGATCGATCGACCCGTTGGCAAGCCCGGCCAGCGTCCGGGCCCGATCTTCCGTGGGCATGTTCCCGGTCAGCAGCGCGATGCGGACATCCGACCCGTCGAGCATCATGGACATCGACAGGAAGTGCTGCTCGGCCAGAATCTCGGTGGGCGCCATCAGCGCCGACTGGTGCCCGTGCCCGATGGCCCGCAGCATCGCGTCGAGCGCGACGACGGTCTTGCCGCTGCCCACGTCGCCCTGCACCAGCCGGTTCATCGGGACGTCCAGGGCGAGGTCCGACGCGATCTCGTCCACCACGCGTTTCTGGGCGTCGGTCAGCTCGAACGGGACGCGTTCGCCGATGCGTTCCTCGATGGCCGGTGTGCGGGCGAGCGCCGGGGCCTTCATGGTCTGCCGCAGGTGGGCCCGTTTCATGTGCACGCCGAGCTGGAACAGCAGCAGCTCGTCGTAGATCAGGCGACGTCGGGCGGCCTTGACCTCGTCGGAGCTTGTCGGCCGGTGCATCATGCGGTAGGCCTCGCGCAGCGTGGGCATCGACCGTTCCCGGCGCAGGTCCCCGGGCAGGTGGTCCTCGATCATCGGCAGCGCCGCGTCGAGCACCCGCCCGACGACCTGCCGGGCCTGTTCGCTCGTGATGCCCTCGGTGACCGGGTACACCGGACGCAGCTCGTCGTCGGCGGCCACGTCGACTTCGGGGGCCGCGTCGTCGACGAGTTCGAACTTCGCGTTGGCCATCTGCAGCCCCGGCCCGCGTTTGACGACCTTGCCCTGCACCCGCACCCGCATGCCCGGGTGCAGCTTGCCGCGCAGGTAGGGCTGGTTGAACCACACCAGGTCCAGCCGCCCGGAGTCGTCCATCAGCACCGCCTCGAACCGGGCCTTGTGCCCGAAGCCGGCGGTCCGCGTCGCGGTGATCTCGCCCCGCACGGAGGCCAGCGAGTCCGGCACCAGGTCCCCGATGCCGGCCTCCGCGTGGACCCACTCGTGGCGGTGGGGGAGGTGGGCCATCAGGTGACCCACGTTCGGGATGCCCAGTCTCAGCAGTCTCTGGGCCTGGTCCGGCCGCACGCCCGCGACCGACGAGAGCGGCGTGGTCAGCTCCACGCGATCGGCGGGGACTCTGGCGGGGGCGTCCGCGCTCACCGCTTCCGCCCCAGCCCGAGCGGGTTGTCGTGGGCCGGGCCCTCGTCCCCGGGGGCGAAGCCGCTGGTGTTCACCGCCGGGTCGATCTCCCGCAGGTACGTCCACGTGTAGATGCCCGTCACGTGCCCGTCGGAGAACAGGACTTTGATCGCGTAGTTCCCGACCAGCTCGGCCCCGGTCGCAACGAGGGGACCGCCGCCGCCCTTTCCGGGCGGCAGCACCGTCAGCGGGTTGGCCCGGATCTGCTTCCGGAGTTCACGCGCGTCTGCCGACGGCGACATCCGGCGGAGATGGGCGATGGGGTAGTACGATCGCACGCCGTCGGACCAGACGATGGTCAGCCCCTCGTCCTTCTTCAGATCCAGTTCCGCGGGCGTGACGGGTTCCATGATCCAAGTTTAGTGTTTAGTAGGGGTCCGATCCATGACCAACCCGGGCACTTCATCATCCACCGCACACCGCGCCGACGCCCTCGCACGGGCCGTCGATGTCGCGGGATCCCCCGCCTGCGTGGGGCTGGACCCGGTGCTGGCCTCGATCCCCGCGTCGGTCCGCGAAGATGCCGAATCACAGACAGAAGCCGTCGAGCGGTTCTGCGTGGGCGTGCTTGAGGCGGTGGTGGGAGTGGCGGGGGTGGTCAAGCCGCAGTCGGCGTGCTTCGAGCGGTTCGGCTCCGCAGGCTACGCCGTGCTCGAGCGGGTGGTGACCCGCGCCAAGGAACTCGGATTCGTGGTCATCCTGGACGCCAAGCGGGGCGACATCGGCTCGTCCGCCGAGCACTACGCCGCCGGCGCGGCCGCCATGGGTGCCGACTGGATCACGGTGAGTCCTTATATGGGCCCGTCCACGATCGAACCGTTCCTGGAGGCCGGGCTGGGGGTGTTCGCCCTCTGCCGGACCAGCAACCCGGACTCCGACCGGCTCCAGTGCCTGCCCACAGGCGACGCGACACTGGCCGACCGCACGGCCGAGATGATCCGGGACATGGGGGCCGCCCGGGTCGGGTCCGCGGGGCTCTCGGCGCTCGGGGCGGTGGTCGGGGCAACCAAGTCCGGCGAGGACGGAGCCCGCCTTCGGGCGCGGATGCCCGAGCAGATCCTCCTCGTTCCGGGCGTCGGCGCCCAGGGCGGAACGGCCTCGGAGGTCATCCCGCTCGTCCGATCGGACGCTCGGTCAACCGGCACCTCGGGCGTGGTCGTCAACGCCTCCCGGTCCGTGCTCTACCCCAAGGGCGCCGCGGGTCTTTCCTGGCAGGGGGCCGTTCGAGCTGCGGCCGAGCAGTTCGCGGCCTCCCTTCGCGTCCTTGATTCCTGACTCGGCCAGTTGCCACAGAACGCCCGATAACCGCGAGCCGGTTTGGGCGTTCGGCTTCGGTATCGTCAGGGATCCATTGGGTGTCCGCGCTGGTGTCCGATAATCAGAGCCTTCTTCGACTCGAACGGGTGCACACTGACCTGAGTTCGGTCCTGTTCGTTTCGCCGCTCAAACCGGGGATGATCTTATCAGGCTTATGCCGGGGGCCGACTTCCCTACGAATCGGCAAGTTTCTCCACGAATTGTGATCGAACACTCTTGCAGTGAGCCCAAGAACGGGGTATTCTCTCCGTTGACCGGGCACTTTTCCCGGGATCTACATGGGAGAGAGATATGACCAAGGCAGCACTTATCGTGGGACTCGCGGTCGCGGCTGGAACCGCGCACGCCGGTTTCTTCAGCGAATCTGAGCCCAACAACACGCTCGCGACGGCCGACTTCGTTGGCTCGTACGGCGTCCCGGGCGGATCCGCGATCGTGGACGGCGTGGTTGGTGACAACGATGTCGACTGGTTCAGCTTCACGCTGACCAACACCGCGAGCCTTTCCGCGTTCGCCGCGTTCTCGGGCACCTCCGGCGCCGACGGCGTCATGCAGATCGTTTCCGGCACCGACGTCATCGCGTTCGACGACGACAGCGGCGTCGGCCTGATGCCCTCGCTCCAGCTCGCGAATCTCGCCGCCGGTACCTACTACGTGGGTATCTCGGGCTTCGGTGACGCGGGCGCCGGCTCGGTCGCTTCCGACGAGTTGTTCGACGGCATCGGCCACCAGGAAAACTTCGCGTACAAGCTGGTCCTCGGCTTCACCGTGGTCCCCACGCCGGCCTCCGCCGCGATGCTGGGCTTCGGTGGCCTGCTGATGGCCCGCCGTCGCCGCTGATCTCCGCACACTCGCGGTCATAGATCGAATCTCCAACGTCGGGCCGAGCAATCGGCTCGACGGTTTTTTTTGCGCCCGCCCGGCCGCCGGACGCGGCAGCCGAACCATCCCTTTGGCGCACGAAAAAACCCTGGCCGGCAGGGTTTGAGAAAGCGTGCGATGTTCCCATCCGGGCACCGGGCCGGGCCCGGGACGCCGAGGCTCACATCGGCTTTTTGTCGATGGTGATGTCGTACATGTGCAGGAGCTTGTTCTTGTCGAACACCATCTCCTGCCGGCTCAGGCCCACGATGTCGTACTCGGGGGTCAGCTCGATCGCATCGACCGGGCAGGCCTCCTCGCACATGCCGCAGAAGATGCACCGAAGCTCGTCGATCTCGAACTTGGCGGGGTACTTCTCCCGGTCGTCCCAGGGGCTTTCGGCCGCCTCGATGTGGATGCAGTTGGCGGGGCAGATGGTCGGGCACATCATGCACGCCACGCACTTGACGCGCCCGGCCTCGTCCCGGTTGAGCCGGTGGAAGCCCCGGAAGTTGGAGGGCTCCAGGCCCCCGTCCTCGGGCTTGTAGTGCTCGCGCCGTTGCTCGGGATACTGCAGGGTGCGGCTGGTCTTGCCCTGGCCCCAGCTCGTGAACATGTGCCGGAGCGTCGTCCCGAAGCCCTTGATGACCTCGGGCAGGTAGACCGCCTCGCCCATGTTCAGGGGTGCGGGGCGGACGTGCAGCACTTCGTCGTCGCGGATGGCCATATCGCCCGGAGTATAGCTCGCAACGCCCCCGATGCGGATACCATCCAGCCATGTCCAAGCGCGCCGGTCCACCCCTGTTCGAACTGCTGCGCAAGCAGTCCGAGGACGCCCCCGCGGCGGTCTCGTCCGCGCCGCCACGGCGCGACAGCGACCCCAGCGTGCCATGGACCGGCGCGGGCGTGACCCGGGCCGAGCGATCGGCGGCGACCCTCGAGGACGAGCCCCGGAGCACCGGCGAACTCCGCATCCCGATGACGCGGGTGTACCTGGCGATCGCGTTGATGCTCTTTCTCGTGGTTGCGGCGTGGGCCGCCGGTCACTACTTCGGCGTCCAGGCCGGGCGGGCCGAGATGAGCCGGGCGGTGGGGGACGAGCCCGTCGTGCCACCCCTTGGGACCGACGGGACCGCCAGCGCCGGCCAGCCGGCCCGCACCCCCGCACCGATCCGCCAGCCGCAGGCAAACACGGGCTCCCAGCCCGCCGGTTCCCCGGCGACGAGCCCGGGCCAAGGCCTTCGGGCACCCGCCCCGGGGATGCCCTGGGTGCTCGCCGCCGGCGGCCTCCGGGCATCCGATCCGCGGACCCCGGGCAGCAACTACCTCCAACTGGCCACGCTGCCCCCCGACCAGACCCAGGAGGCCATCGAGTTCCTGGCGTCCAAGGGGGTCCGTTCGATCGGTGTTCCGGTGGACTCCGGCCCCGGTGCGGCCAACAATCCCTCCCGCTATACACTGGTCTCCCTTGGGCTTGCGGTGCCCAGCGGCCAGTACAGCTCGACGCTCAGCCAACGCCGGGACCACGAACGACTCGTGGCCACCATCGGGGCGGAGTGGAAGCGGGATCGTCGGGGAGGGTCTGACTTCTCCCAGACGCAGTGGAGCCGCTACGACCCATGACCCCCCGGGCCACGGCCCGTCAGACCGGAGCAGGACATGAGCATCGACCGTTCGCTGAAGACCGAGGGCAACCTGACCACCAAGCGCTCCGTGATGAAGCGCGGCGAACGCATCGCCGCCCTCAAGGACGAGAAGCGCTTCGACCCCAAGAAGGACGGCGCGCTCGGCCTGCCCAAGACCAAGGTCCGCGAGTAAGCCGGTGCCCGACCAGGCGCCGCACCCCGCCCCGGTCCAACACGCAGCACGATCCCCGCGCACGCCCGGACCGTCGGCGCGTTCGCAGGCCCTGCGCTTCTCCGGCATCCGCAAGATCCTCTCCCGCGCCGCGACGATGCCCGACGCGGTCAACCTGACCATCGGCCAGCCCGACTTCCCGGTGCCCGACGCGGTCCGCGACGCGGCCATCGACGCGATCCGATCGGGGCGCAACGGATATACCCCCAACGCCGGCGACGGGCAGCTGCTCGCCCGCATCAACGGCTTCCTCGCCGAAGACGTCGGCTGGGACTGCCGGCCCGCCGGTTCGCCAGGCCACGCCGGCCCGCAGTCGCTGGTCACCACGGGCACCTCGGGCGGCCTGACGCTCGCGTTCATGTCCATGCTCGACCCCGGCGACGAGTGCATCATCCCCGACCCGTACTTCGTCAGCTACCCGGAGCTGGCCGCCACCTGCCACGCCACGGCCGTCGCCTGCGACACCGCCGAGAACGGCGAACTGACGGCCGACCGCGTCGAGGCGTGCATCACCGACCGCACCCGCTTCGTGCTCTTCAGCACGCCGTCCAATCCGGCCGGAGTGGTCTCTTCGAAGCAGACCTGCCGCGACCTGCTCGACCTGTGCCGGTCCCGCGGCCTGATCCTGATCTCCGACGAGATCTACGACGCCTTCACCTTCCCCGACGCCCGCACCGACGCGCGTGCGGGCGACGCCGATGCACGCTGCTGCCCGAGCCCCGCGCGCTTCAAAGGTTCGGAGGACACGGTGCTGCTCATCCGCGGGTTCGGCAAGACCTACGGCTGCACCGGCTGGCGTCTCGGTTATGCCGCCGGCCCGGGCTGGCTCATCGAGACGATGAGCAAGTTCCAGCAGTACACCTACGTGTGCGCCCCGACCCCGCTGCAGCTCGGCGCGGCCGCTTGCTTCGACACCGACATGGACCCCGTCGTGCTCGACTACCAGACGCGGCGCGACATGATCGTGGACACGCTCGGACCGCTGGCCCGCATCGCACCGCCCGGCGGCGCGTTCTACGCGTGGGTCGAGGTGCCGCCCCATCTGGGCAAGACCGGCGCCGAGTTCACCGAGCTGGCCGCCGAGCACGGCGTGCTCGTGGTGCCCGGGGGCGTGTTCTCCAAGCGGGACACGCACTTTCGGATCAGTTACGCGACCGACCCCGCGCGCCTCGCCCGGGGCCTGGAAACGCTCGCGGGCCTGATGCGCCGCTGATCGCCCTTGTGCAGTGATGCGTTGTGAATCCGCGCCGTCCGGCTCAGAACCGGATCTGGATGCGTGCGAACACGCCGTCGCTGTCGAGGTTCGCGTCCAGCGACTGCACCTCGACCGCGCTGCGGATGAACTGATACCCGGCGTTGAGCCCGACGTTGGGGCCCAGCCGGATGCTCGTCTCGGCCGAGAGGTCCAGCATGCTCCCCTGACCCTCGAAGGTCTGGGTGCTCGCCATGCCGGTGACGATCATGTCCTCGCTGACCCGCCACGACACGCCGCCGCCGATGATCGGCACCGCGACCAGGCCGCGTGCGTCGCGGAACGTGGCCGTCCCGTTCTCGTCGACGACCTTGCCGATCCGCGCGTCGATGGCCTTGAGCCCACCGATGACCGACAGCGTCAGCGGGCCGGGGCGGTAGGCGTCCCAGCTCATCGTCAGGTCGTAGATGTCGTACTCGCCCTCGCCCGCGGCCAACGATGCCAGGCGCATCAGCCCGTCGTCGCCCTGGATCATCGCCCGGTCACCGGAGATGCCGCCGTCCCGCAGCACGGTGCCGCGGTCGATCTCGAAGCGCACGTCCTGCCCGACGCCCTCGGTGGTTCCGGTGTTCTCGTCGAGCCACGGGGCCTCGAAGCGGATCACGTCCGGGAGCAGTTCGCGTCCGTTGAAGTCGGGCACCGCCACGATGCCCTCGATCCACGCGAGTTCGACGCCGTCGGCCCGCATGAGCGAGAGCCGCGCCCGCCCGATCCGGGTCTCGCTGCGGTCCAGCATCAGCGTCCGCTCTCCGCCGCCGTTGCCGACCTCCATGGACTGGGGCGACCCGAGCGCGAGCGACATGCCGAGGATCGTGGTGATCGGCAACATCATCAGATTATTGATCGGACGAAGCGCCCCGTCTCAGCCAGCGATTCTGCCCCCCGATAACGGGGAAGACCCGGCGGCGGGTGGGCCGGGCGATCGGAACGGCCGATACTCTGCCGATGCCACAACACGAGAACAACGGAAACTCGGCCGCCCGCACCGCCTGGGGCAAGCGTCCCCCGAAAGGCGACGAGCACCGCCTGCTCGAAGGGCCTCGTCTGCGGAGCGAGGAGTTGTTCCGCTCGGTGCGGATCTTCGCGGAGTTCATCCGCGGGTTCCGCCAGTTGCACTTCATCGGGCCGTGCGTGACCGTCTTCGGTTCGGCCCGGTTCGAGGAAGACCATCGCTACTACCAACTCGCGCGTGACTTCGGGGCCGCGCTCGCCGACGCGGGCTATGCGACGATGACCGGTGGGGGGCCGGGCATCATGGAGGCCGCCAACCGCGGCGCCAAGGAGCACGGTGGATTGTCCGTCGGCTGCAACATCCAACTGCCCATGGAGCAGGAGCCCAACCCCTATCTGGACAAGTTCGTCGAGTTCCGCTACTTCTTCGTGCGCAAGGTGATGCTGGTCAAGTACTCCGACGCGTTCGTGGCGATGCCGGGCGGCTTCGGGACGCTCGACGAGGTCTTCGAGACCGCCGTGCTCATGCAGACCGGCAAGATCGAGCGGTTCCCGATGATCCTGATGGGCTCGGACTTCTGGGAGCGGCCGATGAGCTTCGTGCGGACCAAGATGGTCGAGGAGGGCGTGATCTCGCCCGAGGACCCGGGCATGCTGCGATTGACCGATGACGTGGATGAGGCGATCGGCTGGATCAAGGCGTCGGGCGTCAAGGGTACCCCGGTCAAGCCGTCGGCGGTGCTGGGCGAGAAGCAGGAAGGCCCCGTCTCGAGACCGGAGAAGGCGGCGGGCTGATCGCGCCCAATCAGAAGAAGTCCACCATCGAGGGCGTCGCCCCCGAGAAGATCGCGCCGAGTCGCTCCAGCGCGGACGCGTCGCCGCGGGCCCGTCCAACCATCGCGAGTTGCGCGGGCGAGGCGAAGCCGGTGTAGACCGAGGCCATCGCCCCGATGTCGAGTTCGGCGTCGGGGTCGCCGCCGCGGGTGCAGGCCGCCCGGGTATTCTCGACCTCGATGGTCCAGTCGCCGTTGTTCTCGTCGAAGAGCGGGTCCGTGATGCGAACGCCAAAGCGGACGCTCAGCCCTCCCGGGTAGCCGCGGGCCTCGATCGCGTCCTTGAACCGCACGATGCGGGTCATCCAGTGCTCTTCGTGATCGATCCGGTACTTCTGTTCCTCGAGGAGCAGCAGGATCGGGTGCGTCGGCCCGCAGTTCAGGCGGATCTCCGACAGCACCGAGCCGAACCCGGCCAGCGCCGCCAGCACGCCGCGGGCGCCCTGCTCGGTGCTGGCGGCAAAGTCCGACACCACCAGCGCGAACCCGCGCCCGGGATACGCCGGCCGCTCCAGCCGGGAGGTGAGCACGCCGCGGATGACCGAGCGGTCGTCCTCGACAACCAGCGTGTCGGTCCGCGCCATCCGGGGGTTTCGGATGATCGACCAGAGGTACGCGTCGCGATCCAGGTTGCCGGGCATGTTGCACGCCATCGCGTGCTGGCAGGCGACGATCGCGTCGTGGTCCTTGGCGAGGTCGGCGGGGCGGACGCGCGTGCCCGGGACGGCGCGGGCCTTCAGTCGTGCCGGGTCGAGCGTGACTCTGTTGCGGTGCCCGGCCTGCTCGTAGCCGACGCGCCGATAGAGCGACTGCGTCGCGGCGTACAGCGTGGAGAGCGGGGTGCCGCGATCATGGGCCTCGCGGAGCAGCGCGACCATCAGTTCGGTCGCCACGCCCGTGCCGCGGCGTTCGGGCGGCACGGCCACGGCCCGCACCCCGCACATGGGCACCGATCGGCCGCCGAAAAACTGGCCGGCCCAGATCACCAGAGCCGAGGCCGCCGGCTCGCCGCGCTCATCGCGGAGAACGCGCTGGAGATCGCCCGCCTGTTCGATGGCGGCCATGGCCGGCTCGGGCTCCATGCCGAAACTGGTCAGCAGGGCACGGGCCACGAAGGCCTTCTCCTGTTCGTCGCGCAGCGTGCCCCATCGTTCTCTCATTTCATCGCCTCCCTGATGCCTGTCTGGAACGCCACCGGGTTCAGTCAACCACGGACACCCCTTCGCGCCGGGTCTTCTCGCGGAACAACTCCCGCAGGCGTCGGGTCACCGGGCCCATGGAGTGCTTGCCCGCGTCGGTTCCGATCGACCGCCCGTCCACCCGCCCGACCCACGCGATCTCGCCCATCGTGCCCGTCGTGAAGCACTCGGCGGCGTTGTAGACGTGGGTCAGGCTGATGTCGCGTTCGACACACGGGATGCTGTTGGCTTCGCACAGGTCGAGCACCGCCCGGCGGGTGATGCCCTCCGGGCAGGCGACGGTGCGGGGGGTCTGGACGACCATCTCGGTGCGTCCAGCGTGGGCGGGGTAGGCGTCCACGATGAACAGATGGGTGGCGTTGGTCTCGGCCACGAAGCCGCGTTGGTCGAGCATCAGGGCGTCGTCGGCCCCGACCGCGTTGGCTTCCACCTTGGCCATGATCGACTGGATCAGGTTGTTGTGGTGGATGTTGGGGTCCATGCAGTCCGGCGGGAAGCGGCGGATGCTGCTGGTCGCCAGCGTGACGCCGTTCCCGTTCCCGTCGCCGTCGCCGTAGACCGGGGCCTTGTGCTCGGCCAGCACGATCAGCGTGGGTCCGGATTGGTTCAGGCGGGGGTCCATGCCGCTGGTGATCTTCACGCCACGGCTGAGCGTCAGGCGAATGTGCACGCCGTCGCGCATGTGGTTGGCGGCCAGCGTCTTCCGGATCTCCGCGACGATGTCGTCGCGCGTCGGGATCTGCGTGAACGCAAGGGCCCGGGCCGAGCGGCGCAGGCGCTCGATGTGCTCGTCGAGCGTGAAGATCCGGCCGTCATAGAGGCGCAGGCCCTCCCACACCGCGTCCCCGCCCTGCACGGCCGAGTCGAACGGGCTGATGCCGGCCTGATCCCGGTGGATCAGGCTGCCGTTGATGTTGACAAGCAGGTCGCGGTTCTTCTCGTTGAACTTCTGGAGCATGGGCGGATGATACCAGCCGGGGGCGGCTACCAGCCCAGTTGCGAGACCGCCTGCGACAAGGTGTACGCCCTCGGATCCCGCGTCCGCACGGTCAGGCGGAACGGCTCGAGCCAGGGCTCGATGCGGTCCCATCCCACACCGGCACGGGCATCGAGCAGGGCACGGCACCATGCGGCCTGCTGCGGGTCCGCCCCGCGGGCGCCCCGCTCGAGCGGCCCAACAGCGATCTCGCCCGCGCGGGCCAACGCAACCGCGGCAACGATCCCGTCGCCGCCGTGGTCGTTGCCGGCCAGCGCGTCGACCAGGATGCCCGCCGCTTCCGCCTGCCGATCGCCCACGCCTCCAGAGAGGAGGATCGCCGCGCAGACGACGCGCCGCTGCCAGTCGTCGGATCCGAGCGCGTCTTCGAGCATCGGGCGGGCCTGTTCAGCGTGATCGATCAGGAAGCCGGCGTACCGCCGCGCATTCCCCGGCGCGTAGTAGCGGCCGCGGCTTCCGCCGTCGTCGCGCAGTTGCGCGACCGCCGCACGCAGCAACAGGGCGGTGGGCGCATCGGCTTGGCGCTGGTGCAGGGCATCGGTCGCGAAGCACACCGCGTCCCATCTGGGCGAGTCGATCAGACCCTCGATCGCCGCCCTCGATTCGGGCCACAGCGATACGAGCGTGCGCCGCGCCCGGCTGCAATCGCTCCTGGCGTACAACCCGGGACCCCACGCGTTGTCGGGCGCTTCGAGTTCCGCCGCCATCGCGGCCGAGAGCCATCGGGCCTGCCGAGGGGTGATCCGATGTTCATCGACCCGGCGATGCAGTTCCCCCTGGAGGCGGTAGTCACGCGAGTCTCCGGGGCGTTCGAGCAGGATCAGCGCGGTGGTGGGGAACCACCTGGGATACGTGCCGTTGCGGATGGACGCACGCAGCCCGACGCAGGCCGCGGCGAGCATCACCGAACAGACGAAGAGGCCAACCAGGCGCACCGGGCCGGCCCAACGGAGGTGGCGCTCCGGCCGAATCACGCGGCCACACTCGGGGCACCGGGCGCCCGGGAGGATCCCGGCAAGGTCGTAGCCGCACCTCGGCATCCAGACGATGCGCAGAGGAAGGAATGAACGCCGGTCCCGGCTGCCGGGGCAGAAGACCCTTTCGCGGGTGCACCGATGCCAGAGTCCCACGCTCAGCGAGGCCAACGCGGTCAGGACGCACAGGGCACCGAGATAGCCGATCGCGTCGTGCACGGTCTCGCCCTCGGTCTCAGGATCGGCCCGTCGCGCCCGCAGGGTCCAGTCAGGACCGCTCGGCCACGGAACTCGCCCCCAGGTATCGCACGACGAGCCGGTCCGGACCCTCGAATGTGATTGTCGCGCCGGCCGATCCCGCGGGGCGGAACGCCAGCGCATCAGGGCCCGTGCCGGCGGGCGCGGGCATCGGCATGAGGTTGCGCCCCGTGTCGCCCGCGGGCGTCAGCGAGAGGCAGCCCAGCCGCTCGACCCAGGCGACCTCGAACCGGTCCGTCGGCCCCGGCCCCCACGCGAACACCCCGACCAGCGGCCGGGCGACCGCCTCGTCGGTCGCGAACCGGTCCCGCGTGTCGTCCAGGCCCTTGCTCGTCAGATAGTCGGCGACCCGATCGGCCCTGCCGGCGCGGGCGTGGCGGAACAGCGAGATCGAGTGCGGCCCTTCGATCGAGCCGGCGTTGGGGACGCGCTCGACGTACGCCCGCACCGCGTCCACCTCGTCGAGCGTGGCCATCGTGAACACGTCGGGACGGGCGCCGTGCGACAGGAGCAGCTCGATGATCTCGATCCGCCCCGTGTGCGAGCACGCGCCGATCGCGGTCTCCCAGTCACCGAACCCCCAGTCCCACGCGGCCCGCGCCAGCCCGGGCTCCTCGGCGAGCATCTCACGCACCCGTTCGGTCCGCACGTGGCACGCGCCGACGAACTCTGCAACGCGGGCCGGTGAGGCCCGCAGCAGCTCGGTGGGCTCCGCCGGGTCGTCGAAGCGGACCCGTCCGTGCCCGAGAGCGCCGGTCGCCAGCACGCCCGCCGCCCCGGTCGCCATGAATCCACGCCGTGAAATCCCGTCCATGATGCCCCCGATCGTTGCAGGGCGATACCGGGCCGCCCCGCCGGGGTTTCGGTCAGGCCCGGACGCGGTGCTCGGCGAGTTGTTCGTAGAGCCGGCGGCAGCGATCCAGCACGCCCTCCAGACGCGCGGGGACGCGCGCGGTGGAAGGCTTGTGCGGCCCGAACCCGGTCGATTCGTACACCCCCGCGTACCAGTGGGGGGCCCAGACCCCGTCCTCCGGACGCGGCCCGGGCGTCCAGGAGAGCATCGCGTCGTCGAATGGCACGCCGATCCGGCCGCAGAGCGCCGAGAGTGTTCCGCGGGGATCCCGGAGCACGTCGGCCGAATCAATAACGGGCGGCGTATGCCCCGTCGCCGCCCGGACCCGCTCGAACAGGGCCACCTGCTGCGGCAGCCCCAGATCCTCGGGGGCCGGGTTGGGGATCACTTTGATGAAACTGGTGATCATCGCGGCCGGATCGCGGATCAGGAAGCAGTTCGCCAGCCCCTCGATCCAGCCCAGATCCATCCCCGGCGTGACGTGGTGGGCCATGTGCTTCTGGTACCAGATCGCTTTGCCGCCCGGCACCGGCCCGGTCAAGGCGGCGGCCACCGACGCGGCATCGCAGTCCATCGCGTCGATGATCTCATCGGCCGCCGGGTGCCCGGCCCGGCGCTGGGGGGGCAGCCACGACAGGTAGTGCCCGTAGAGCGGCTCGTCGGTCACCGCGCAGTCCGCGCGCGAGCCCCACGACCGCATCAGGGCCGTGGAGATGTTCCGCGGTCCGGACCACATGGCGATGCGGGTTGGAGGGGTGGCGGCGTCGGGCACGCGGCCAGTCTACTCGGCCGGAGCCTCCACGGTCGCAAGGCGGCGCGACAGGCGCGTCGCGAGCCACGCTCCCAGCGCCGGCAGCAACGCGGCCGCCGCCATGGCGATCCACACGCCGATCATCCAGCCCGGGATGTCGGCGGCGGGCACTCGGGTGTGCATGTGCCAGGCGGCCCAGCCGGTGAGCACGATCAGGAGCACGCCGATCGCGCCCGCGCCCGCCCATGCCCGCCCGACCCAGCGCCACCCGCCCGACACGCACAGCAGGAAGCCGCAGAACGCCCACGACCAGGCCCCGACCGCCACGCCGGCGTACACGAACGGGTTCCAGTGCTTCTCGAGGAACGGCTCCGCGTCCCGCCCGTCCGGCATCCACGCCTCGGCCACCGACCCCGCCGGATATCGGGCCGTCACGGCCGCGGCCTTGGCCCGTTCGCCCGGCTGACCGACGGGGTGTACCCGGTCGGAGGTCAGGGTTTGGCCGTGCTGCTCGTACTTGAACTCGACCGCGGGCGCGTACGTCACGCCGCCGGCGCGGGACGAGGACGGGCCCCCGGGATCCTGAAACCGGACCACCTCGGAGGAGCGCACAGTCACCGGGACGCGCCGGGTGGCCGCGTTCGCCCGGGCCTGATCCAGCACCCCGACCACGCCAACGCTGGCCATGAGCGACCCGATCGCCAGGAACGGCAGGCACATCACGAGCACCATCGCGAACAGGCACCCGGCCCGGATCTCGGCGATTTCTCGGAGGCGTTTGGCGTTCACGCCGGATCATTGCCGCTGCACCCCCCGCGAGCGCGAGCCGCGGCCCCCGCCCCCTGTCCCCCCTTGGCCCCCGGGGCATGCAATGATGTGCCATGTCCATCATCACCCAGGCCGTCGCGGCCGCCGCGTTGTTCCTTGGCATGCCGTCCGAATCCCCCTCCCAGCCCGATGTCGCCGCCCGCACCGATCAGGCGGAGCCCGCCGCCGAGGTCGCGGCGATCTCGGTCCGGCGCATGACGGTCGACGGCCGCGACTACGCCTGGACCGTGGTCGTCCCCCGCGGCGTCGAGCCCGGTGGACCGGCCCTGCTCTTCCTCCACGGCTATGGCGAGTGCGGCGACGACGGCCTGCGGCAGCTCGGCGTCGGGCTCCCGCCGGCGATCCTCAAGAACCCCGCCGACTGGCCCTTCGTCCTGATCGCCCCGCAGAAGCCCGTCCATCAATCCGAGTGGGAAGATCACGAGCGCGCCGTCCTCGCGATGCTCGACGCGGCCGCCGAGGAAGGGCTCTACGACCCCGACCGCCTCGTGATCTCCGGCCTGAGCCAGGGCGGGCACGGCGCCATCTGGTTTGCCGCCCACCACCCGGATCGCTTCCAGGCCGCGGCACCGGTGTGCGGCTACGTGGACCGGCGTTTCAGCGACCAGGGCGTGCGGATCGCCGAACCGGGCGCGAGCCCGGAAGACCCTGGCGTGATCGACGCCGCGTCCAGACTCGGCGGCATGCCCCTTTGGCTGTTCCACGGCGGCATGGACGACGTGGTGCCGCCCGAGGAATCGCGATCGCTGTTCGCCGCGCTCGGCGGCAAGGCCGCCGGCGACGACGCGTCGCCCGGGCATGTCCGGTTCACCGAGTTTCCAGACGCCAACCACAACTCGTGGGACGCCGCCTACGCCGAGGGGGAACTAGCGGCGTGGCTGCTCCGCCACGCCCGCTGAGACCGGCTCGTCCGGCTCGGGGGCCGGTTCCTCGATCGAGGCCAGCACCGGGCGGTCGATGCCGCCGAACTGCGGGCGGATGCCCACCGTGCGGAAGATGATCGGCGTGATCTGCTTGATGGCCGGCTTGTGGACGCGGGCCAGCAGGATGACCGTGCCCACCCGCAGCACCGCGCTGACGATGAACAGCGTGTGGTAGGCCCCGGTGTCCTGGCCCATCAGGCCGAACAGCAATGCCCCGCAGGCCGAGCCGCCGAGCACCATGCATGCGTTGAGGGCGTTCTGCGTGGTCAGCACGCTGGTGCGTTCGTTGGCGGGGATCGATTCGAGCAGCAGCAGCATCGTGGCCATCTCGTAGCACGCCCACAGCACGCCCGAGAGCAGTTGCACCCACAGCAGGTAGTACGGCGACGGCGAGATCACCCAGATCGCGCTCAGCGGCAGGATGCCCAGCCCCCCGACCCACAGCAGGTTGCCCGCCCCGTACCGCTTGGCGAACCGCCCGATCAGCGGCATCGCCAGCACCCGGCCCAGGAACGAGCAGCACAGGAGCCCCGCGAACACGGCGTAGTCGAACTCAAGGTTCTTGAGCATGTACGGACCGAAGAACGGCCCCGACACCTGCACGCACACCTGCACGCAGAGCATGTAGAGCAGCAACCGGCCGCCCGAGACCGCCTTGGGCCCGCGCAGAAAAGTCCGGAACGGCACGTCCCGGTTGCCGGGCGGCATCGGCACCGGCTCGCTTATCTTCGTATGGCACCAGGTCGAGCCGAGTCGAGAGAGCCCGGCCACCACGAACAGGGCCGCGTAGATCCAGTGGTACTCCGCGCCGGACTCGCGCCCGAAGTGCAGCAGGAATCCGGCGCCCACCAGGCTCAACAGCAGCACGAACTGGGCGTACCGCGTCCGCGAGGCGAAGTAGCGTGCCCGCACCGACGCCGGCACCACCGTGCCGATCCACGTGTTCCACGCCGGCGCGCTGCCGAGGTTGAACGCCCAGTACAAACCCACGCACACGAACAGCAGCCACGCGGGCATCTGCCCGATCGCCGCCGCGATCGCGATGGGAAAGAAGCTCAGCGCCTGCAGCCCGGCGGTGATGACCACCCAGCGCTTGTGCGAGCCGAGTTTGCGGACCGCCCAGGGGCTGGCCAACTGCAGCAGGGCACCGGTGAGCATCGGCACCGAGCTGAGCAGCCCCGCCAGCAGCTCGCCCATGCCGATCGCCAGCGCGAACGCGACGAAGTACGCCTCGCCGCAGCCGACCATCACGCTGAACAGCATGGCGTCGGTGGTGCTCAGGCGCAGGTCACGGCGCACCGCCCCCTCGCTGCGTCCCGGCCCCAGAAAGGCACCCTTCGAGATCGACCCCATGATTCCCAACGGACGGCACCATCTCCGGGGGCGGTCCCTCGCCGCCCGGTCAACGAATCAGTCCTCAGACGCCCGCGGGCATCCGCTCACGCACCGTGGATTTGCCCCGCGAGCGGTACTCCTCCGTCGCCGCCGCCACGAAATCGTCCAGCGGCATCTGCCCCAGGTCCTTCTCCTCCCCGAACGCGCGGACCGACACCGCCCGGTTCTCCGCGTCCCGCGGCCCGACCACCAGCAGGTACGGGATCTTCATCTCCGAACCCGCCTTGATCTTGCCCTGCACGCGGCTGTCCGCGTCGTCCACGCTCGCCCGCAGCCCGGCCGCGGTCAGTTTCGCGGCCACCTCCCGGGCGTACTCGTTGCTCTTCTCGCTGATTGGCAGCACGCGGACCTGCTCGGGGCTGAGCCACAAGGGGAAGGCCCCCGCGAAATGCTCGATCAGCACGCCGCAGAAGCGTTCCATCGAGCCGAACGGCGCCCGGTGGATCATCACCGGCCGGTGCTTCTGGTTGTCCGCACCGATGTATCCCAGGTCGAAACGCTGCGGCAGGTTGTAGTCCACCTGCACCGTGCCGAGCTGCCACTCACGCCCGATGACGTCCTTGACCACGAAGTCGATCTTCGGGCCGTAGAAGGCCGCCTCGCCGGGCTCCTCGGTGAACGGCACGCCGAGACTCTCGGCCGCGGCGCGGCAGGCGTCCTCGGCCTTGTCCCAGTTGGCCGGGTCGCCGGTGTACTTGCCGCTGTCGGGATCGCGCAGGCCGACCCGCACGCGGTAGTCGTCCATACCGAGCACGTCGAAGATGATCTTGACCAGCGACAGGCAGCCGATGAGTTCCTGCGCCACCTGCTCGGGCGTGCAGAACAGGTGGGCGTCGTCCTGCGTGAAGCCGCGGACGCGGGTCATGCCGTTGAGTTCGCCCGACTGCTCCCAGCGGTACACCGTGCCGAACTCGGCCAGACGGACCGGCAGGTCGCGGTACGAGTACTGGCGTGAGTCGAAGATCTTGATGTGGTGCGGGCAGTTCATGGGCTTGAGCATGAAGCCCTCGATCTCGCCCACCTTCAGGTTGTTGGAGAGCTGCGCGCAGGTGCAGCCCTCGTCGCTGAGCTGCTGCATGTGGTCCCGGTCCACCAGCGGCGGGAACTGGCTCTCCGCGTAGTACGGGAAGTGCCCGCTCGTGCGGTACAGGTCCAGCTTGCCGATGTGCGGCGTGAACACCTCGGAATAGCCCTGCTTCTCCAGCTCGTCGGCGATGAACCGCTGCAGCTCCTTACGCACGATCGAGCCCCGGGGCGTCCACAGGATCAGCCCCTGCCCGACCGTGTCGTCGATGTGGAACAGGTGCAGCTTCTTGCCCAGCACGCGGTGATCGCGCTTCTTGGCCTCTTCCAGCCGCGTCAGGTAGGCGTCCAGATCCTTCTTGCTGAAGAAAGAGGTGCCGTACACCCGGGTCAGCCGGTCGCTGTTCTCGTCGCCGTGCCAGTACGACGACGCAAGACTCATGATCTTGAACGCCCCGATCCGCCCCGTGCTCGGCACGTGCGGCCCGCGGCACAGGTCTTCCCAGTTCTTGCCCGGTTCGCCCGTGGCATAAAACGACAGCGAAAGCGACCCCGCCTCGTGGGCCCGGTGGGCGTTGTCGATCTTGTACTTGCTGCCCTCTTTGTTCAGCTTGTCGATGCCGGCGCCGTACTCGAGTTCGTACCGCGTGAAGGGGCGGTCCTCCTTGACGATCTTGGCCATCTCCGCCTCGATCGCCTCGAAGTCACCCTCTTTCAGCGGCCGATCCTCGGGGAACGCGATGTCGTAGTAGAACCCCGTGTCCAGCGGCGGGCCGTACACCAGCTGCGCCCCCGGCACCACCCGCTGGATCGCCTCGGCCATCACGTGGGCGGTCGAGTGCCGAAGCATGTTCAACGCCTGGTCGTCCGCCTTGCTGTCGCGACTCTTCTCGGTCACGATCGCCAGCGTGCAGTCGTGCTCCAGCAGGGTCGACAGATCGGAGAGTTGCCCGTCCACGGTGCAGCCCACCGCGGCCTGGGCCAGGCGGGCGCCGATCGACTCGGCGACCTGGCGGGCCGTCACGGGCGACTCGAACTCTTTGACCGATCCGTCGGGCAGCGTGATGCGGGGCATGGTCTTCCTCTATATGGGGCCGTGGTGATCTTGGCCCACAATCATCCATCGTCAAACAAGCCAGAAAACAGAAAACGCCCGGGTCTGAGAACCGGGCGTGGTCAGGCACATCGCGCTGAACCGATCCCGGTCACCCGCTCGTGGTGGTAGTCCCGTTGGTCAGGCAGGTGAGGGCGCGGTCCATCGACCGATCCTAGTCCCGACGCCCACACCCCCGATGCCGGCTGCGCGATTTCGATCCGGGCGCCACGGGGCGAGGCCCGAGGGCCGCCCCGCCCCTCAACCACGCACAGGAGGAACCGGGCCGAGAACTTTGTGATTTCCACTTGCGATATATCGCAACCGGATATATCCTACCCTCGTACACCAAGGGAACCACCCATGCTCACGCTGAAGCAAGACCATTCCGAACTCGTCGTCCTGGCGGTCCTGGCCGAGGCGCCGTCCTACGGGTACGCGATCTCCAAGGCCGTCGCCGCCCGGTCGGACGGCCATTTCAAGCTCGGCCCGTCCAATCTCTACCCCCTCCTGACCCGCCTCGAGAAGCAGGGCCTGGTCACGACCGACTGGGAGGAGGTCAAGGCCGACACCGCCGAGCCGGCCGCCGACGGCCGCCGGCGCAAGTGGTACCGCCTGAGCCCCAAGGGCCAGAAACGCCTCGCCCAGCACATCGAGGCCCTGCACCGCGCCCAGTCCATCCTCAACGCGTTCGTGGGGCCGGCATCGGAAGCCACCGCATGACGCGCCTGGGCAGGCCAACCGAACCCGTCCGCCCCAGCGCCCCCGACCCGGTGGACGCCTGGCTCGACGTGCTGGTCACCATGCTGGCGATCCCGAAGGCCGATCGCCGGACGGTCCGCGACGAGCTGGAGGACCACCTCCGCTCCCGCATCGACGACCTGCTCATCCACGGCCTGACCCAGCCGCAAGCACTCGAAAAGGCCGTGGCCGAACTCGGCGAGACCGCCGACCTGGCCCGCCAACTCTCGCGCGCCCACAAACCACCCCGCACACGGAGATACGCCATGCACGCCCTGCTCATCGCTCTGACCGGAACCGTCGTTGCCCTTGGTGTGAACTCGATGCAGCCGAACGCGGGGCTGCCTGTCGCCCAGATTGCGCAGCCAGCCTCTGGCGATTCGGCCGCCGAAGAACAACCTCGATTCGACCTATCCGCGGTTTCGATCCCCGTTCCGCCCGGCGGCCAGCTGAACACGCTCGAACATCTTGAACGACTCGCCGCAGAGGCCGGGCTGCGGTTGGAAATCGACCACCGCGCGATCGAAGAGTTTGACTCGGGATGGCTTTGGTTGGTCATGGCATATCCCCAGTCTCATAGCGGTTCGGTCACATTCGCGTCGCTCATGCGACAAATGACGATAACGATGGAATCCGACCTTCAGCCCTCGGCCGGCAATCCCAACCGCATTGTCGTTGCGGAGTCGGATGGCACGCTCTTGGTGACGACCGCGCGCGGTTTGGATATTCGTTCGACCATTCGTAGCGTCTATCCCTTGGCTCGATTCGCCGAGAATGCACCGGATCCAGTCCGCGGTACCCAGGCGGACATGGTGTACGAACGCCTGATGCGTGCGGTGTCTCAGCACGTCTCGCCGATGGACTGGCAGGACAACGGTGGAGACTTGGCCACCGGAACGGTCCTCGGCTCCTCCTTGATCGTCACCGCCCCCGCCCGCATCCACGAGCAGATCGGAACTCTCCTCGACGACCTCCACGCGCAGGCCGTCGAGCAGGCCGAGCAGCGACAGGCCGCCGAGGCCGACCGACGCGATGCGATCGACCGCGAGCACAGCCGACTGGTGGCGCGGGTCAAAGCCGAGTATGAAAGGGCGCTGAGTGAGCAGATCAGCGTGTCCGCCCAACTCGAAAGACTCGAAATGGCAGTGAGCGATCAGCATATGAAGCTTTCGGCCCTACCAGCGGAGAACCGCAAGGAAGCTGCCGAGGCCATCCATCGAGAGTTCGCCCGCATCGGGGCGGAGATCAGAACGCATCAGATCCGCTTGGAGGAAGCCACCGCCCGCGTCGACTACCTCCGTTCCCGCATGATCGAAATCGAGTACGAGCCGCTCGTTCGAGCTCGCGAGCCGAGCTCGGCCCGCAACCCCAACGTCCAGCCCGGGGTCATCGAGATCCGGGGCGATGTCGCCCGCGCCGGCATGTACGAGTACCGCCTTGGCCTCACGCTGAACCGCATGCTCCTGGCAGCGGGAGGCATGTCCGATCCGGTCTCCAGCACGATCCAACTCATTCGAAACGGCGAGGTCGTTGGTGAATGGTCCGCCCGGGAGGTGCAGTCCCTCCCCGGGGTGGATGCGGCGATTCTCCCCGGCGACAC
>TARA_R110000782_G_scaffold69056_2_pt1 | contig 87465 bp, 63 predicted proteins | sample TARA_R110000782 | Tara Oceans TARA_R110000782 (sample SAMEA4397859) | marine metagenome | biome: Polar Biome; feature: [SRF] surface water layer (ENVO:00010504); material: water (ENVO:00002006), including particulate matter (ENVO:01000060) such as... | depth 5 m | reverse complement strand
GTGAAAGGGCGGTGTCCTAGGCCTCTAGACGATAGGGACACATTAATACCAAATGAAATACTTAATTATAAATTTATCGTAAAAAGCTCTAGCCTAGTGAACTTATGATAATTTCATATATTTCATAGTATGCGTCAAAAACACTTACCATTAACTTGTCTAACTAAAAATGAGTGGCATCCCTAAGGGGATTCGAACCCCTGTTACCGCCGTGAAAGGGCGGTGTCCTAGGCCTCTAGACGATAGGGACACATTATAAACTCGAAACACTTAGTATAATAAAACCGTATAAAGCTCTAGCCTAGTGAACTTATGGTTTAGATATATATTTCTTGTTTGTGTCAAAAACACGAACTCATTTTTTTTACTTCCGTAGAAGTCTTCCGAAGAAGTGGCATCCCTAAGGGGATTCGAACCCCTGTTACCGCCGTGAAAGGGCGGTGTCCTAGGCCTCTAGACGATAGGGACACTAAAACGATAAAACAAAGTATCTAACTTTATTTTTATAATTCGATAACTCAAGAGTTATCCAATTACAATTATCTTTTTATCTATCTTTTAATAATGTTAACACTATTAAATAAATATTGGTGGAGCTATGCGGGATCGAACCGCAGACCTCTTCGCTGCCAGCGAAGCGCTCTCCCAGCTGAGCTATAGCCCCACATAGAAATAAAATAAATGGCCTAATACTTATCTTAATCCTCTTTCTAAAAAGTAATCTAGTTACTCGTTGAAAGCGAGGCGCATTCTAAGCAGCGACCAAGAACCTGTCAACCCTTATTTTTGATAATTGGCTATTTTTTTAAAAGATCTCACTTAACTGATTACTTATAGAACAAGTTGGCTAAATTTTGACTTATCAACTGTTTAGATCATAAAAAAAGTTGATATTGAGCAAATATAAATCTAATGCCAATACCACAGAACTTAATTTAGCAAACATCATTGAATCGCTACTTTATCTAAGCTATTCAATTTAAAACTCTCCCCTACGGCTTTATTTATCGTATAATTAGCGTTATGGTTAAAATTCAATTGAAAAAAATAATTATTATATGCAGCTAAAAAAGCTCAATGTTGTTGCCATTGGTGGTGGGCACGGTCTAGGACGTGTACTTTCTACTCTCTCCTTTTTAGGAAACCAGCTTACCGGCATTGTCACTACTACAGATAACGGTGGCTCAACTGGTCGTTTAAGAAAGCGTAGTAGCTCTATCGCTTGGGGTGACTTACGTAATTGTTTAACTCAATTGGTTGATGAAAAGTCGGTTGGCAGCCAATTATTCGATTTTCGTTTCGATGGTAATGATGAGCTTGGTGGTCATAATCTTGGTAACTTAATTTTATATGGCTTAGGTGAAATACACTCCCGCCCGCTTGATTCTATAAAATTGGTTAGACGCTTATTAAGAGTGAAAACACCGGTACTGCCAATGTCTGAAACACCTACTGATCTGATGGCTTTTTATCCAGAAGGACGTTGTCGAGTCGGTGAGTTATCAGTTGATAAAATGTCGATGATGCCAAAAAGCTTAATGCTAGCGCCATTAGTTAAAGCATTACCTAGCAGTATCGATGCCATTTTAAATGCTGATTTAGTTATTTTAGGTCCGGGTAGCTTTTTAACCAGTGTGATTCCTCCTTTGCTGATACGTGACATTAGTAAAGCCTTAGAGCAAACAAGTGCGCATAGAGTCTTTATTGATAATATTACGGCTGAAAATAGCCCTGCTGCTGATCTGTCATTAGATCAAAAACTTGCTTGGATTGAAGAAAACATCGGTTGCTTGCCGATTGATAGTGCGATATGCCACGATAGCAATGTCACCTCAAAGCGTATCAGTGTTTGTCATCATGAGTTAAGCAGTGATACCGTCAGTCATTATCACAGTCGTGATAAATTAATTTCTGCCTTAAATATCTGTATTTCAAAAGCCAATAATAGCCTCGATGACACGCTTCCAACGGTGGTTAACTCTAACTAAGTTAACTTAGATTGGGTTGAACAAGCGGTAAGCGAAGTTCGAACTTGCATACACGTTAAAAACACAATTTATAAACCACAAAGCCAACATGATTATTGTTGGCTTTGTGGTCATTGACGATCACTAAGTTATTGCTTAAAAATTATTTATGATCTTCATCTTGACTGATACGGCTAGCAACCGCCCCCATCTGACCTTTATACTTAGCATTATCACGCTTGTTGTATGGTCTTACCGCACTTGATGACATAGTTTCAAAGTTAAGCGCCGCAATCGTCATTTTAGGTCTTAATGCTAATGGTAATTTACCGCTATTATAAAACTCTAAAACAATTTGTCCTGACCAGCCTGGATCAATTCTATGGGCAGTAACGTGCACCATTAGTCCTAAACGGGCCAATGATGAGCGACCATCTAACCAACCGACAATATTATCTGGCAAGGTTACAGACTCATAGGTTACAGCTAAAGCTAATTCACCAGGGTGAAGAAAAAACGCTTCGCCATCAGGAATATAAATTTCATCACTCATTACAGAGTTCATGGCTTTTTGCATTTCTTCTTTCGGGCCACTTAAATCAATGTAAGGCGCGGTATGATCTTGAAATACTCTAAATTCATTACCTAGACGGATATCAACACTGACCCCTGAAATCATGCTGCTATCAGGTGTTGGCGAGATTTCAATCTGCCCTTGGCGAATGCTTTCTTCTATATCTTTGTCACACAATCTCATGATTATTCTTCTTAGGCTTAGTTGTTATATCAAACGAATACTTTGATGCTCCGTTTAACATTATCTCGATGAACAGCCTAGTCGTTGCCGTTCATCGGTAAATTATTTGAGGTCTTATCACTCAACCACAATATTTGCTGTGGTTGGGCTACGCATATCTAATTGATAATACAATTGCGCAGCGACTTTGCGCGCTATATTACGATACAGCTGGGCTATTTCTCCAGTGCTATTTTCATTTATTATACAACGACCGGTATCCGCATCTTCTCGTATACGGATATCGAGTGGTAATTGGCCAAGTAACTGGGTATTAGCTTCATGGGCAATACGCTTACCGCCACCATCTCCAAATAAGTGTGAATGATGACCACAATTTTCACACTGGTGATAGCTCATGTTTTCAATAATACCCAGTACCGGTAGTTTTACTTGTTCAAACATCGCCATGCCCTTGATGGCATCGGCTAAAGCAATATCTTGCGGTGTGGTGATCACCAACGCACCGGCAACAGGTACCTGCTGAGCTAAAGTGAGTTGAATATCTCCAGTACCTGGTGGCATATCGACTATCAGATAGTCGAGTTCAGGCCAATCGGTTTCGTTCAGTAATTGTGAAAATGCACGACTCGCCATAGGACCACGCCATACGGTGGCATTAGCATCATCAACTAAAAAGCCAATTGACATCGCACTTAGGTGGTTAACTTCAAGTGGTGTGATCAATTTGCCGTCATTAGATGTTGGCTTTGCGCCTTTCAATCCCAACATAGTGGGGATTGACGGACCATAGATATCAGCATCTAAAATCCCAACATGACAGCCCTCCGCAATAAGACCATAGGCTAAGTTAACGGCAGTTGTTGATTTCCCGACACCGCCCTTACCTGACGATACCGCGATAATATTTTTTATACCCGGTATCTGATGTTGCCTAACGGCTGTAATATGATATTCAGCATCAAGGCTGACCGGTTGTTGCACTAACTCAGTTAATTGTTCAGCAATATCATGCAACTCGCCATCGCAAGGAAAAGGTAACGATAGCTTAATAATAAGGTTTTTTTTCGCCATTTCCATCGTCATAGCTTCGGCAACTACCAACAAGCCTTGGGGAAAAATATCAGAACGATAAGTATCAAGAAAACCTTGGATAGTCTGTTGGTTTTCAACACTCACTTCATTTTTAGAAAATAGTTTTTTAGATAAGAAATTTGATAACATTTTTAAAACGCACTTTTATCCGCTCTTTATGACATAAAGACGATAATTCTTAATGAAAAGTAATGACAAATTCTGTACCATTCCCTGCATAATTACCACCAATAATATGTAAACTTTATATGTCTTTATCAAAGTCATCTGTACCATCTACAGATAAGCGTAAAATTTTAGTTACCTGTGCTCTTCCATATGCCAATGGCTCTATTCATTTAGGCCATTTATTAGAGCATATCCAAACCGATATTTGGGTTCGTTTCCAACGAATGCGTGGTCATGAAACTTATTTTGTTTGTGCTGACGATGCCCACGGCACACCTATCATGCTTAAAGCACAAGAGCTTGGCGTAACACCAGAAGAAATGATCGCGGGTGTGCGTGAAGAGCATATGGCTGATTTTGCTGACTTTCATATAAGCTATGATAATTATCATTCAACGCACAGTGATGAAAATAAAGCTTTTGCTGAAGAAATTTATAATCGTTTACATGCGAAAGGTCACATCAAAACCCGCACAATTTCACAGTTGTACGATCCAGAAAAAGGCATGTTCTTACCTGATCGCTTTGTAAAGGGCACTTGCCCTAAATGTAAAAGCGAAGATCAAAATGGCGATAGCTGTGATAACTGTGGCGAAACCTACTCACCAACTGAAGTGCTAAACCCACGCTCAGTGGTTTCAGGTGCAACCCCCGTTTTACGTGATTCAGAACATTATTTCTTCGATTTGCCCGCTTTTGGCGATATGTTGCAAGAGTGGACACGCAGCGGCTCATTACAAGAAGAAATGGCTAACAAGCTCGCGGAATGGTTCGAGCAAGGTTTAAAACAATGGGATATCAGTCGTGATGCGCCTTATTTTGGTTTTGAAATTCCTAACGCACCCGGCAAATACTTCTACGTTTGGTTAGACGCACCTATCGGTTATATGGGTAGCTTTAAGAATTTATGTGATAGAAAAGGCATTGATTTTGACGCGTTTTGGCAATTAGATTCTAAAGCTGAGCTTTATCACTTTATCGGTAAAGACATTATCTATTTCCATAGTTTATTCTGGCCAGCGATGCTTGAAGGTGCGGGTTATAGAAAACCGACCTCTGTTTATGCTCATGGTTTTGTTACCGTTGATGGCGCTAAAATGTCTAAATCTAAAGGTACCTTTATTAAAGGTCGCACTTATTTAGATCATCTAAATCCAGAATATTTACGTTATTACTATGCAGCAAAACTGACCAATCGTATTGATGATTTAGATTTAAATCTTAAAGATTTTGCTCAACGAGTAAACTCGGATCTTGTTGGTAAAGTAGTGAATATAGCCTCACGTTGTGCAAGCTTTATCACTAAACGTTTTGACGGTATGCTTTCAGCGACCGTTGACAACCAAGCTTTAGCGGATGAAGTAATGGCCGCTGGCGATAGTATCGCAGCACATTACGAGTCGCGTGATTTTGGTCGTGGTATGCGTGAAATAATGGCATTAGCTGACAAAGTTAATGAATACATCGCGATTAAAGAACCTTGGCAGTTAGTTAAAGACGAAACAAAACAACAAGAAGTACAAGATATCTGTTCATTGGGTATTAATATGTTCCGTACCTTGATGATTTATTTAAAACCAGTACTGCCAGTGTTAGCCGATAGCACCGCTGAATTCTTAAATGACCCGTTAATATGGGAAGGCCACAAAACCTTATTAACGGATCATAAAATCAACAAATTTAAAGCCTTATTGCAGCGTGTCGATATGGACAAAGTCAACGCGATGACTGAAGCTTCAAAAGAAAATTTACTGGTTAAAGATGATGACGAAAAACCAACTAAAGCAAAAAAACAGGCTAAGCAGGAAAAAGTTGTTGATAACAGCGCCGCATTAAGTGACCCGTTAGGCAGCGATCCTATCAGCGAAGAAATTCAATTTGATGACTTTGCAAAAATAGATTTGCGTATCGCGAAAATTATCAACGCTGAACATGTTGAAAAAGCAGATAAGTTACTGAAGTTAACCTTAGCACTTGATAGCCAAGAAAATGGTGAAACTCGTCAGGTATTCGCCGGTATCAAGTCAGCTTATCAGCCAGAAGATCTTATTGGTAAAATGACCGTTATGGTCGCAAACTTAGCGCCACGTAAAATGCGCTTTGGTATGTCAGAAGGCATGGTATTAGCTGCAGGCCCAGGTGGTAAAGACTTATGGATACTTAATCCAGATGACGGAGCTCAACCCGGTATGCGCGTTAAATAACAAATACTCAGTTACTTAGTACACTATTAGGCAAACCTTTACATTAAGCAGGGTTTGCCTTTATGTACGGTATGCTGAGATCACATGGATGTGAAAAAGCAGCCATGTACAGGATGTAAGGTATGCTGCGATCACATGGATGTGAAATAGCAGCCATGTACAGGATGTATCTTTTATTCACTTTACTATAATCTGCAAAATAGTAACAACCTAACATTATTCTTATCTGGTATGACAATATTGAAACTTAGCCAAATCCCATTATCGACTCGTATTCTTATTGCTATGGCCATTGGGCTTATCGTTGGTAGTGTTAACGCGCCCTTATATTCGATGGTTAGTCATCTTGCTGATGCCTTTGTTATGCTATTACAAATGACGGCACTGCCTTATATTTCGTTATCGCTTATTGTCGGTATTGGCGGTTTATCTGCCAGTAAGGCAAAATTGGCACTTAAAAGTACCTTAGTGTTGATCATCTTGCTGATGACCTTAATGCTGTGTTTTATATTAATGGCACCGCTGTCCTTTCCCAATTGGCAAACCGCTGAATTTTATAGTGCCAACACCATTAAAGTTAGCCAAGAATTTAACTTAGTTGAATTATTTATTCCGTCAAACCCCTTTAATGCCTTCGCTAACGCCATTATCCCTTCAGTGGTGTTTTTTAGCGTATTTATTGGTATTGGCTTAATGCCAATTAAAAATAAACGTCAATCATTAGCGGTGTTAAATAATTTAAAACAATCCGTTAGCAATATTAGTAGCTTGGTGATGCGTTTTGCCCCTGTCGGTATATTTTGTATCGGTTGGCGAGCCGCATCAACACTTGATGCTTCACAACTTGATGGCTTAATGATCTATGTCGCCAGTTCACTGGTGTTAGTGCTGTTACTTTCTTTTGTTGTCTTTCCTGCCCTGCTAGCTACCATTACCCCTTTTGGTTATCGTGCGATTTTAAAAGCATCGCGCGAAGCGATGATCACCGCATTTGCAACCGGTAGCTTTTTTGTTGTTATTCCGATTATTGTGGAAAAAACTAAGCAACTTATTGCGACACAATATGCGCATATCGACAATGCCGATAAAGTCTCTGAGGTGATTGTACCTATTAGTTACAGCTTACCTGTTGGTGGTAAATTATTATCATTACTCTTTGTTTTATTTGCCGCTTGGTTCTCTGGCGCTTACATCAGTTTTGAAGATTATGTAAAACTTATTGTTATTGGTATTCCACAGTTATTTGGCACCAGTACATTGGCAATGCAAAATCTATTAGAGTTATTTAATGTTTCACACTCTATGTTCGATTTTTTTATTGTTTCTGAAAACTTAGTGGTGGGTCGTTTATCGGCATTGCTCTCGGTGACTTTCGCCAGTTGTTTACCCTTACTGGTTGCCACCAGTATGGCGAAAGCTTTTAGTCTAAAGAAAAAAGCACTGATAAAATATCTCCTGATCATTCCCGCTTTATCCGTATTTGCCTTTATGGCATTAAAGTTTGGTTTTAGTGCTATTAGTTATCAATATCAGGGCTACACTAAATTTATTGAGCGTGACTTTCTCATGGACGAAGTCAAAAGCCATTATTTAGATCAAGCCGCACAAAGTAGTGAAACCACTCAACCCTTTGTAGGTGTACTTACGCGCATTAAGCAACGTGGTTTTATTCGTGTCGGCTATTTTCGTGATGATTTGCCTTACTCATTCCACAACAATGACGGCAAGCTCGTGGGCTTTGATATTGAAATAATGAATCAACTGGCTATTGATTTAAATGTTGATATTGAGTTTGTAAGAATATTTCGTCATCAGGCTAAATCATTATTAGCGTCCGGTTATCTAGACATAACAACGGGTGTGCCGGTTATTCCAGACAATATGGCACAATTCACGCTAACCATGCCATACAGTACGCAAAGTATTGCCATAGTCGTTAAAGATAAACGCCGAGCAGAGTTTACCCAGTGGGATAACATCCTCCAGCGCGACGATCTTATCTTAGGTATCCCTGAAAGCTTTTATTATAAAAAAGCCATTGCTAAAACCTTTACTCATGGCAAGGCTTGGGAAATATCAACACCACGCTTATTTTTTAAAGCAGAGTATGCTCATATTGATGCCATGGTTTTTGGTGCAGCGGCATCATCAGCTTGGACACTACTCAATCCAAGCTATACCGTAGTGGTACCTAAGCCTGAATTAGCGCCGCTTTATATGGCTTTTCCTATTAATAAAAATGATCATGCTTTTGAACTATTTATGCGTAATTGGTTAACAATGAAGCAACAAAGTAAAACGATTGATGAATTATTCGATTATTGGATCAAGGGAAACACCCAACGGATTAACTAATTGTGTAAATTAGCACAGCATTAGTAATGCTTAGAACAAGCTAAACTAACAGTAATGGTAATAAAATAATGCATAAAACTTATAAAAAATCGCTGGTATTAAATAAACGTATAATTCAGCTTACTGTATTGATAACACTGGCAATAACTGGTTGCGCAAAAATAAACCATGTATCAACCAACCTAGACCGTGATAATTTCAAACATTACTTTTCGCCGACAAAAGTAAAAATGGTTGAAAAAGAGCAAGATCTAGCTGGAAAATATAAATTTCTTGGTTTAGTTGAGGGCGAGTCTTGCCAAGAAAAAGCTTATCATGCTGCACCTAATGAAATTGACGCCCGCACAGAAGCAAGACGCAAAGCTTATCAACTTGGTGCAAACGCTATTATTTTTAGCCAATGCGTGATGATAACAGACGATAAGGCTGCAAAATATTGTCTAGCATCAACCGTATGCTATGGCCGCGCATTTAAGGTTGAGCAAGAGAACAAATGATCGACAGTATTAAGGTAAATGTCATTGGCACTGTCGACTCGCCTTATAAAGAAAAGTTCGCTATTCCCCGCCAACCCGGCATTGTCACCGCAGCACAAGGGCAAATACGCCTAACAGGAACGGCCAATAATGCTGAATTGGTCAGAGGTTTAGCGCAGTTTAGCCATATTTGGCTAATATTTGTTTTTCATGGCACCCAAGCACAAGGTTGGAAACCCTTAGTACGCCCACCACGCTTAGGCGGTAATAAAAAGCTCGGCGTATTGGCAACACGCTCAACGTTTAGACCCAATCCTATTGGCATGTCGGTGGTAAAGCTCGACGAAATAGAGCTACAAGCCGAGCATCAAGGCTCGCAGGTTATTTTGCATATAAGTGAATTTGATTTACTTGATGGCACCCCGATAGTCGATATTAAGCCTTATGTTCCCTATGCCGATATTATTGCTGATGCCCAAGGCGGATATGCCCATCAGCAACCAACGAATGACCTTAGCATCATATTTACTGCAGCTGCAGTAACAGTTATTGATGAATATTCATCATCATACCCAAAACTACGTCAACTCATTGAGCAGGTACTAAGCCAAGACCCTCGCCCGGCTTATAAACAAAAACATGCTGACAATAAAATCTACGGTATGAGCTTGTATGAATTTAATATTCAGTGGCAATTCGATGGTAGCCATACCATTAGGGTCATCTCTGTTGAAATAAACAAGCCTTCACCTGTTTGATCTCCGCTGAGATTATTTATATCAATCGTCCGATTATCGCGAGTACAGATAACGTTAAACGCTAAACTGCTAGCAAAGCTCATCAATATCAGCATTCACAAGAGAAGCGATTGAATACCTTTAACCTTAAAAACTATAAAGCCACGATAGAATTACTACTGTTAGCGAGCATTTGGGGTGCTTCATTCATGTTTATGCGCATTGGCGCACCTGAATTTGGTCCGATATTGTTCACTACATTGCGTGCTAGCATTGGCGCTATATTCTTGTTTAGCTGCTTAGTTTTATTTAAACAAACCAAAGCACTCAATGGACGTTGGCGAAGGATATTTGTTGTCGGGGCATTAAATACCGCAATACCTTTTGCTCTTTTTGGTTATGCCACACTAACGTTAACCGCAGGAACAACTTCAGTATTGAACGCAACAACACCTATGTTTGGTGCTATCGTGGCATATTTCTGGTTAAAAGATAAATTAACACCAAGCGCGACATTAGGACTCTTTATTGGTTTTTTAGGGGTATATTTACTGGTATCTGAAAATGGGCACTTTGACAGTAATAACAGTGCATTTTTTAATGATAAGGATGTGGTATTGCCAACGTTAGCGGCAATGTTAGCTGCACTTTGTTACGGTATTTCAGCAAATTATACCAAAAAATATTTAACCGATATCAAGCCATTAGCTTTAGCTGCCGGCAGTCAAATTACGGCTAGTGCCATACTGTTACCAATGAGCTTATTTTTTATCCCTGAAACATTACCCAGTGCAAAAGCCATTGGCTCGGTGATACTTATTGGCGTTATTTGTACCGGTGTTGCCTATATTATATTTTTTCGTCTTATCGCTGAATTAGGCCCCGCAAAAGCTATATCTGTTACCTATTTAATTCCAGTTTTTGGCATTTTATGGGGAACATTATTTTTAGATGAAACAATCAGTTTAATGATGCTGTGCGGCGGTGCTGTGATCTTACTCGGAGTGGCATTAGCCACAGGTGTATTAGGCAGAAAATCAACGCCATTAAAGTAAATCCCCATATTCTGTACTTGAGTAAAAGCTAAAGAGTACGGGGAAATAATTTAAGGCTATTATCAACAGCCTTAAATTACACTTATCAAAAAAACTTTACTTATTTTAGCTATTTTTGCTTAACAACTTCCCCTGATTTCATCACAAAATCAACATCAAGTAGTTCATCAATATCGTTTAACGGGCTACCGTGCATAGCAATAACATCAGCTACTTTACCCACCTCTAGAGTGCCGACACTTTTTGTTCGGCCAATTAAGTCAGCGCCATTGATAGTAGCCGAGACTAAAATATCTTGTGGCGACATACCAGCAGCTAACATTAATTGTGCTTCTCTAGCATTATAACCATGCTTTGAAACACCGCTGTCGGTTCCGTAGGCTATTTTGACCCCTGCTTTATAGGCACGTTTAAAGCTTTCGATCATATCGCCCCCCACACGAATAGCTTTAGCGCTAATTGCAGGTGACATAAAATCAGAGGTTTTTGCCATATTAACCACGGTATCACCCGCCATTAAGGTGGGTACTAAATAAGCACCGCTTTTTTTGAATAATTTAATGCTTTCTTTATCGGCATAGCTACCATGCTCAATGCTATCAACTCCGGCGCGCAATGCGGCATTAATACCCGCTGCGGCATGGGCATGGCTCGCTACTTTACGACCAAGTGCATGGGCAGTATCAACAACTTCTTTAATTTCATCATCAGCCATTTGCTGACCAGTACCTGTATCAGTATCTGATAATACGCCACCGGTAGAGGTAATTTTGATCACATCAGCACCAAACTTAATAGCGTGTCGTGTTGCTCGTCGACAGTCATACGGTCCATCACAAACGGTTTTTGCGGTATGCAGTTCCATTAGGTCAGGCGCCATACCATCAACATCACCATGTCCGCCAGTAACCGCGACACTTGAACCGGCAGCAATAATCGTTGGTCCAGTTACCCAACCCCGTTTAACACCATCACGTAGGGCGAACACTTGCTCTGCACTACTGCCTAAATCGCGTACTGTGGTAAAACCCGCCATTAAGGTTTTTTTAGCAAAATAAGCGCTTTTCATTAACGTATCGGCATCAGATAAATTAACCATTTCACTATCATTATTTGGCCCTAATTCACCTTGCAAATGCACATGCATATCCATCAGCCCTGACATCACAAAACTCGATGACAAATCAATAAGTTTAGCGTCATCAGCAAATGTATTAGCGGCAATAAAGCCAGATTTAACCGCCGACACTTTACCATCAGTGATCACTAAGGTTTGATTTTTTAACGGCGCTTGACCCGCAATAACCAATAACTCTCCGGCATGAATAACTGAAGTTTCAGCCCATACTGATTGAGACAACACTGAACTTACGACTAACGCTATGGTGGTGACAGTTGACTTTAATGATGTAAACATATTATCGACCTTATTGTTATTTTAATGACCTAAATGTATAACTCACCATAACAGTACGATAAAGGAATAAGAAAGTGAATGCGATAAACAGAAAGTTTATTCAGCTAAACAACCATAAAAACAAATGAACTGAAAAGCATAAATCAACAAAAATCACTATTTTCTGGAGATAAAAAACCGGCATAGCGCCGGTTTAATAGAGAAAGTGCAATGACTTGCTTAGTGGTGATGACCACCAACACCGTGGGCGTGACCATGCTCAACTTCTTCTGCCGTTGCAGCACGTACATCAGTAACTTCGATATCAAAAGTTAAAACTTTACCGGCTAGTGGCGGGTTAATGTCAACGGTGATCATGAATTTACCGGCTTTAACAACAGTCACTTGACGTTGACCACCTTCAGTATTCACGACGGCAGTCATGCCTGCTTTCCATTTTGCGCTTGGTGTTGGCAAACCTTGTAAATGTTTTACTGGCACTCGCTGAATCGCATCTTCTTTGCGCTCACCGTAAGCATCTTCAGGTTGTAACGTCACCGAAAACTTTTCGCCAGTTTCTTTACCCGCTAAAGCGTTTTCTAAACCGACCAGCATATTTTTATAACCATGCAGGTAAGCTAGCGGATCGCCAGCATGTGAGTTTTCAAGCTCAACGCCTGCTTCATCTTTAAGTGTGTAGTGAAACTGAACAACGGTTTTATCGGTAATTTTCATTTTATTTCCATACTGTATTGGGTTACTCACCATAAAATGGCGAATATATTTTTTTGGAGTTTAGCAAAATACTGATACACCTACCACAGACAATTGAGGCCTAGTGCAAGTTCTGTATGAGGTCGTAACGCGAACGCCGCATTTATATCAGTGCTTAGTGCTAAACCTAAACCGGCGACTTGTGCAATATAAAATATTTGTAGTCAAATTAACTGACTAGCAATGATAAGTAAAATGGAGTGAGATCAATAACCCGCGGTTTTTCATCTTGGTAGATTGTTTTATATGCTCCATCTGCAAAGGATAAATAGGCAGCTAATTCCTGAAACACCATGTTAAACATTAACTCCCTTTCAATGTTGTTGCCTGCCTATAAGCTTGCGTATAATGCCCCCTATTCCGGCTGAATTTTTAGCCGCTAACTTGGATTTTAATAATGAAGAAACTCTCCGCTGTACAAATAAAGCAGCAAGCACTTGTACTTAATATTGCCAACAAACTAGAAGAACAAGGCCGCGCTGAACTTTCTGGTATGCTGCAATGCTGGTTTGACGTTGAATATCACTTATTTCCAAGTTCACTACTGCTGTGCTTTCAGTTCGAAAACGAGCAAGCTTTAGAGACTGCAAAACCAGATTTATTAAAATGGCAAAAACGCTTGAGCGGAGCAATGCTTAAAAAAGGCGTTATTTTAAAAAATATGCGCAAACATTTAGTGTTTACATTAGAAGCACCAGACGAATAAAGCATGAGGAGGAATTTCTGTTCTTACTGTGATTAACGTTTAGTACTAACGCTCACGCACCAATTAAGCTATGCACTTACAACCGCATATAGCATAGAAAGAAATGTAGTTTCTCTTCTATCCCCCCTCAACGATGTTCATAGTTTTTGCCTGAGCACTTATCTTCACTACATAAAAAAATACGCCTGATACGGCGTTGAATGCCTTGCTGATAAGGCGTATCTGCTAAACTGATTTATTGCTTTCTGGGTGTTGTCATCGCGTACCTAACATAAAAGAGAAAGGGAGCATTTGAGCTTAGTCCACTGACTAGGCTTGTTCAATTTAGGAAGGTCATGCTAATTTTAAAAGAAATAGGCTTTATGATTATAAAATAAACTTCATCTTTACGATAAACCAGCTCAAAGATAATGTTGTAAAGTTGATGATGAAATTAGCAGATAGTGAATTATATGATGCGATCATAAACAAGATATCAAAGTGTTTAAGTATTATTCGCCCAGACCAAAAGTTTGTGCAAAAAGGCCATAGAAGCGAGCAAAATAAGTATCTATTAAACGATAAACGGCCTTAAATTAATGGCATTGAGCCACTATTGCTGAAATTAATGAATTCCAAATAAGTTGGATTTTGAAATGAAAGAAGATAACGGGAAATAATCAGTAATAAATGAATCGAAAACGTCAATTTTACAGTTTTCCTGAAATATTTTTTACTGGCAAGTTCTTATGCCATTTTTTATAAATGGCATTTAATCTTCTGGTATTTTCCACTCTAAAATATCAAGTGGATAGCCACCAAACCATTTGGCTGTATCTAATACAAAGTGGCTGGTGATTTTTTCAATACCTAAAGTATCTTGCATCATATCATTACAAACGCGATTAAAATCTTCAATCGTAGAGGACATCATAAAAGCAATATAATCAATACCGCCGTTAACTTTCATACAATCAACCACTTCGATATATTTTTTAATACCTTTTTCAAATACGCTACAATGTTGATAAGTATTACTTTTTAACGTGAAATGCGCATAAGCTTTTACATTAACGCATAATTTATCTACATCGGTCACCATGGCATAGCTAATAATAAATCCAGCGTCCTCTAATGATTTCACACGTTGTAAGCAGGCACTGGGGGATAAGCCTATAATTTCAGATAAATCATTATTACTAATACGCGCATTGCTTTGCAGCTCAGTTAAAATACGTCGATTCATTCTGTCTAACTTAATATGCTTTTTTGCCATTTTGTACCAACCTGAGGTTTGTAAAACGATTTAAAATAAATAGAAAATTCTGTTTTAGTATCAGAGTACTAAATTATATTTGTTGTAGATACATCATAATATAACTTGAACTTCATTAAGCCTATTAACATTGGAATTATTATGAAATCTTATCCTAGCGTTTTAATTAAAACCACTTTAGGAAATATTACTGTTAAATTATTTTTAAAAGAAGCACCTATTACAGTGACTAACTTTTTACATTATGTAGATAATAATTTATTTGACGATAGTAGCATTTTCAGAATAGTTAATGATAAAAATGCAAACCAGGCTGAAGATGCTAATGCAGCAATAAACGTTGTTCAAGCAGGTTTACCTCCAGAGCACCTTAACTTGCTACCCGGTGTTGCACATGAAACGACAAAAGATACCGGTATTTTGCATGTAGACGGCACAATATCTATGGCTAGATTTGAACCCGGCAGCGCCGATGGAAGCTTCTTTTTCTGTATCAAGGATCAACCTGAACTCAATTTTGGCGGCAAACGCTATGATGACGGATTAGGCTTTGCTGCTTTTGGTCAAATCATTCAAGGTAGAGATGTACTTGAGCAAATTTTTCAAAAAGCTGAAAAACAAGAATACTTAGAAAACGAAATTTCTATCACGTCTATTACCCGTTGTTAGCAATAAATTATCATATAAAGTTGGTTATCATAGGTAAAGGTTAATCAACTCTTTTTAAAGCGTGCTAGTGGTAATATCACAATAAAGCATAAACTAAACAGCAGCGATCCCATTATAATTACATCAGTGTAGCCTACCCCTTTAACTAACGTTGAAGCTAAAATTGGCCCTAAAATATACCCCACGCCAACCACTGTTTGAGCCGCACTTATATATTTACCTGAATGGTCTACATCTGAAATAACCGCAAATAAGCGGGCACCTGCGATGCTCCAGAAGAAACTAAATATACACATAGCCACAAGGTATCGCATATCCGTTAATCCACTGTTTAATACCCATATTGATAAGGTCATCACGACTATTGAAATAAACAATAAACCAATATTTTTACCGATATCGCCTATTAACGCAAAAAACAACGCGCCTGCAAGCCCAGCGATCATAGCTAAAGACAGTGCTTGAGATACAAAAGATAATGTTAAGCCTGAACTTGTACCCATAATCGATACATAGGTCCATACTCCACCAATGCTCATATAAAAGAACAGTAAACTTAGCAAACCTAAATTGAGTAACTTGTTAGTTTGTTTAGATGGTTTAGATTGATCTGTAACCACACCTTGTGCCGATTTATAATCATCACTTTTACGTGGTAGCAGCTTTATAACGATAAGAGGAAAGATATAAAATACGGCCATAGCAACAAAAACGCCACTCAATGACATCGAGTCATAAATAATGGGGACAAGTACTAAGCCAATGGCCTGCACAACAACAATGGCTGCAGTATAAAAACCAAACCATCGATTAGGGTTACTGGTCATGCCAATAGCACTAATACCCACAGCAACAATTATTCCTTCGCCCAACCCCGTTAAACTTCGAATAATACAAAGTAATAAAAAGTCAGTTACTAAGGCTGAAATTAAATTGCCAAGTACGGTAATAACAACCCCAGCAATTAAGGCTTTTCTAAAGTTAACTCTTTTAATGAAGATAGAAAAAACGAAAGTAGCTATTACCAAACCGATTGAGTCTGTAGAAGCTAACCAACCGATTTGTTGCTCAGTTAACGCTAAACTAATGCCAACAACTTCTAAATACACAGGTAAAAATAATAAAACTAAGTAGCCAATAGGTGCAGTAGCTAAACCGCTGAGACCATATTTTAAATCTGAATTAGACGTTGTATGGTGCATTAAAAATCCTTTATTTTCTAAGTAAGTAGCTGATGATAAAAGTAAAATCAAATACCATATATCGATTGAGCATCGCGCTCAGAAATAAAGCCATTTTTTATATCGGCTAATACTTTCGCTTTAGGTCGCTTGTTTGGATTACCCCAGCCACCACCATTACCAGTAACTAACCTGATTAAATCACCTTTTTTCAAAGGATAACGACTTGTTCTACTAAAGCGAGTTTTTTCATTACCTTGGTCATCAAAAACTTGAACATAATTACATGAACCTTCTTCACCTTCATTAATGCCCCAAGGGTTTGTGATACCTCTACCAAAAAAACTAGAAATATCAGCATCGTCTGAAAGTATTCGATAATCAAGCACGACACCATTACCCCCTCTAAATTCACCCGCTCCGGCTGTATTATTACTAAAAGCATATTGCTCCACCATAACGCCGTATCGTGCCTCTGTAATTTCCACAGGTATATTGCTAGTTTCGCCATTACCAACACAAAATTGACCTGACTCACCATCTTTACCAACAGCCGCCCCCCAGCCACCAACTAATGGCTCAACCAACAAGTAATGCTCGCCTGTTTCAGGTATTTGACCAGATAAATTCATCGTACATACTGAGCCAAACTGCCCTGCAGTAACTACCCCCGGTAAAACAGGTGCTAATGCTTTGCGTACCACATCAGCAGCACAAACCATAGATTCAAAATAAGCAGATACGGGTGCAGGACGCTTTGCTGTTAATAATGTACCTTCGGGGCATATAACTTGTAATCGGCGAAAGCAGCCGTCAGTTGCTGGCGCATCAGGTTGAACAATACCCATAAAAACTTCTCTTGCCGCAGAAATTAATACTCCCATGGTGCAATTAATAGGTCCAGGCGCTTGGTCAGACGAGCCGGTATAATCTAGAACAAAAGCTTGATCGGTAATCGTAACTTTTACTTTGACTTTAAACGGCCCATTGCCCATGCCATCTTCATCAATAATATCTTCGGCTTCAAAAACCCCTTTAGGTAAGGTTTTAAATTTTTCTAACACCATTAAGTCGCCATGTTCGAGTAACTTGTCTATCGCTGTTAAGGTAACGTCTTTGCTGTATTTTTTTATCACAGACAAAAAGCGTTGTTCACCTACTTTTAAAGAAGCTGCACAGGCTTGTAAATCACCTAAAGTCATTTCTGGTAAGCGAACATTCACCTCGATTAAATCTAGTAGCGCTTGGTTCGCAATACCTTTTTCAAATACTTTAATACCAGGGAACTGCAAACCTTCTTGATAAATTTCAGTAGCATCAGCACTGTAACTGCCGGGATCTTTACCGCCAATTTCAGTCCAATGTGCTTTGTTAGCCGTCCAAGCGACAAGTTCTTCTTCAAAAAATACCGGACGGATCATACAAACATCAGACAAATGAGTGCCGCCCCCCGCATAAGGGTCATTTAAAATAAAAACATCATCTGGATAAATATTATCGCGGTCAAATTTAGCAATAATATTTTGCACGCCCGCATCCAATGTGCCAATAAAACCTGGGATGCCATTTCCTTGAGAAATCAGTAAACCCTTAGCATCTGTAACACCGATACCATAATCTAGTGACTCATAAATAATTGGGCTTTTACTGCTTCTTTTTAAAGCTAAAAACATTTCTTCGCCAATGGCTACTAAAGCATTTTTAATAATTTCTATAGTAAATATATCGACTTTTTTATTCATAATTTTTTACTCAACTTATTTAATTCATTCAATTTATTCAGATTAATATCAATTCATTAATCACGAAGATAAATATGAATGCCACCGAAATCATCAATCTCAACTCGATTCTCAGGTAAAACCACAGTAGTTGTAGTGCTCTCTTCAATAATCGCAGGCCCTTTAAATTTCATGCCTGGTTGTAATTTTTCACGATTATAAATAGCAGCAGTTACCAGAGTATCACTATCAAAATCCACAGTGCGCTTGCCGATTAAAGCTTCATCTGCACTCTCCGTTGTACTTGCTGGTAATTTCTCAAGCTTTGCTTTATCTAAAAGCCCAAAAGAAACTAAGTGAATATTAACAATTTCAATTGCGGAGCCGTCTAACCTAAAAGTATATTCTTGGTGATGGGTTTGATGAAAGCGCTCTGAAAGTTCACCAATAAATTCGATTTCTTCAAGCTCAGTACTAGGTACATGAATTTTAACCGTATGTTCTTGTCCGCTATAGCGAGCATCGACATACATCTCATGCTTAACTTTGCTTTGGTCAATACCATCATTTTTATAATCAAGTGCTGCTTTTTCAATAACATGCTCAAAAGCTGAAATTACGGCGTTTTTACTTTTATCCGTTAACGTAAATCTATGGGTTTGAATATAATCTCTGCGTAAGTCGATCATCAACATCCCCCAAGCGGAGAAAACGCCTGCAAATGGAGGAATAATAACTTTACGCGCATTTAACTCTTTACCTAAGGCGGTTGCATGTAGCGCTCCACCTCCGCCAAAGGCCATTAAAGAGAAATCACGCGGGTCGTAACCACGATTTACCGAGATCAATTTAAGTGCATTTACCATATTAGAGTTAGCAATGTTGAGGACACCATGTGCAACATCCATGGCGTTAACATTAAGCTGGTCAGCCAAGGTTTTAAAAGCAGCTTCTACCGCGTTAAGATCGGGTTGAATTTCTCCACCTGCAAAGTTTTCGCTGTTAATTCGACCGGTAATTAAATTAGCATCCGTTGTTGTTGGCGCACTGCCGCCTCGCCCATAAGCAACAGGACCAGGAGTAGAGCCCGCGCTTTGCGGACCAACATGTAAACTATTGGCTGCATCGATCCAAGCGATACTGCCACCACCATTACCAATTTCAACAATATCGATTACGGGTGTTTTTATTGGGTATCCAGCCTTTTTCGCCGTTTTTTCTAATACATATTCTGTGGTGATACGTGTTTCACCATTATGAATTAATGAACATTTAGCGGTTGTACCACCAATATCCAATGCCATAATATTGCCATCGCCAATAACTTCGCCGTAAGCCGCAGCCCCAAGAATACCGCCAACAGGGCCCGACTCAACTAATGTTATTGGGTTGTCACGTGCAGACTTTAAGGTGGCAATGCCGCCATTAGACTGCATAATAAATGGGTCGGTTTTTAAGCCATTCGCCAGTAATTTCTTTTTCAATTTATCTAAATACTGCTGCGCCGGAGGCAAAACATAGGCTGATAATACCGTAGTGCTCGTTCGTTCATATTCGCGCCATTCGGCTGATATTTCATGTGAAGAAATAACATTAATTTCTGGCCATAAATTTTTCAGTGCCGCCACCAGTTTAATTTCATGTTCTGGATTTAAGTAAGCATGCAAAAAACAAACACCAATAGCTTCAACCTGTTGCGATTTAAAGTAGGCGACTAACTCAGGTAAGTGTTCTAAGTTAATAGGTGTAACAACATTACCTTTGTAATCAAGACGTTCTTCTATTTCTAAACGTAAATGGCGCTCAACAAAAGGATTAGGTTTTTGATAAGTATTATTGAAAATATCAGGCGTATTACCTCGGGCAATTTCTAAAACATCACGAAAGCCTTTTGTAGTGATCAAACCCGTTTTAACACCTTTTCGCTCGGTAATAGCGTTGATAACAACAGTCGAGCCATGAGCAAAAAAATCTACATCTGACAAATTAATATCTGCTTTTATAGCTGCATTGACTACGCCCTGTTCAAAATTTGGCGGCGTTGTATCACTTTTAACAGCTTTAACATTACCTTCATCAATATATACAAGGTCGGTGAACGTTCCACCAACATCTGTTGCGACTCTTACTGTCATAATTTGCACCTTACTTAAAAAGGTTAATTGAAAAAAAGTTTAAATTAACCTTATCTAGTTCGATATTCATAACCGAACTAGACATATAAATTTAAAAGAAAAATAGTCAGTACTTGATAATGAAATTACCACCAAGCACCGTTTGAGTAGCTACCTAATATGTAAGCAGCTAAATCTGGAGAGCTTTGCTCTTTTAGAAGTTATAACGCGCCTGCACACCCACTTGTCGTGGCTGATTTCGCATACGAATTAACGGGTTAAATAAGAATACGGTTTCTGGAGAAGCTTCATCAGTTAAGTTAGATGCAAATAATGAAACAGACCACTGTTCATTTTCAACAGCAATATTGGCATTTAAATAGGTATGAGTATCTGATTCACCGGTATCTTCATTGAAAATATCGAATGAACGCGGGCCAAGCGTATTAAATGCAAGACGGGTTTTTAGCATATAATCACCAAATAACTCTCTAGAGTAATCGATAGAGCCATTAAGGTTAAAGTCTGACACATAAGGCATGGTGCCACCTTCGGTCGCCGCTAAATCTCTGCCAGAAAGAATGTCGACACCTCGGTTTTTGGTAATTTCGTTATCAATTAAACCTAGACCAAAATTAATGCTTAAATTGTCTGTAATGGCGGCCGACATTTCTAACTCAAAACCATCAATCGATACTTTATCAATGTTCAAATTTTCAAGCGTGAATGTCTCGGGGTTTAAGCGGGTAAATTGAGCATCTTGTTGTTCAATATGGAACAGCGCCATGTTTAACCAAACTTTGCCGTCAAGCCACGTTGTTTTAATGCCTAGCTCGACAGTGTCTGATACTTCTTGATCATAGTTTCTAATAACAGACGGAGAATACTCATTGAATCCGCCAGATCTAAAACCTTTCGAATACGTTGTATAAAGTAAGTGGTCTTCAGTCATTTGCCAAGCAATTGAAGCTTTAGGTTGTAATTGGCTGAAGGTTTCGTTCGCTTTAGAAGCGTTAGGGGCTCTTTCATCAAATGCATCTCGCTCTTCAGAGTCATAACGTAATGCTAATGTTAGTTCTAAGTCATCTTTAATGTCATAGTTTGTTTGACCGAAAATCGCATACGCAGTGCTTTCTTGAATAGTTTTTTCACCTTCAAAGACTAACGAAGGATCTTGAGCAATATTCTCTTTTACATCTTGGTAAGTTACTCGCTCTGTAGGTGTTAAATCCCATACTTGATCATAAGATACTTCTCTATCTTTGCTTTCATAGTATGCGCCAAGCGCCCAACGAAAACGTTCTTCACCTGAAGATGTAAAGCGAGTTTCAAAACTCGTAGAGTCTTCCTCTATTGGATTTATTTGGGTAATAGGAAAGAAAAAATTGTCTTCACTGGCATCTTGATGAGTAAAGTCACCATCAGAGAAAAACATAATGTCTGAATCATTCGCTGATGCAATAAATACCAAGTCACCATAATCAGTTTCATGCTCAACTTTAGCTGAGACAGACCAAAGTTCAGACTCATCAAGCCCTACAGCATTAGCACCCGGTTTGATTGAAAAATTTTCCAGCTCATCTTTCGTCACAAATGCCATGTAATTACTCCCTTGAGTTTTCTTAGAGTAATTGCCGTGTAAAGTCAGGGTGGTGTAATCAGTTAAATAAAATTCAAGCATGCCTTGTGTGCCAAAAGCATCATCAACATAATCAACTTCTTCATTCAAAAAAGAATTATCAATTAAACCGTCAAAATCTTGATAGTTTGCTGAAAACCTAAAATAGGCTTTATCTTCAACAATTGGTCCACTGACGGCGACATTCACTTTTCTGTCATTACCTTGGGCGATTGATGCTTGTACACTTCCTTCAATTTCATCAGATGCTTGTTTAGTCACAATATTTATTGCACCGCCAATAGCATTTTTACCATACAAGGCACCTTGTGGACCTCTTAGTACTTCAATTCTTTCAATGTCGTGTAAGCCTTGGTTAATGAACTCTAAATTTGGCACCGTAATGCCATCAACCACGTAAGCTATAGGGGCTTCACCAACTTGTGGTGTTATCAGGCCACGCACCGTAACAAAATTGAGGCCTGAGCGGAAATTTGTTGATACATTTAAATTTGGGGTTAGCGCCGAAAAATCTTTAATAGAGGTTATGCGCGCAGCCTTTATATCTTCGTCACTAAAAACGGTAACAGAGTCTGGAATTTGTTGAAGTGTTTCTGTGCGTCCTCGGGCAGTCACAACAATTCTTTCAACGTCTTCTACATTATTATTTGTACTCTGTGCTTCTTCAGCAAATACGCTAGTACTTCCCGATATGGCAATGAATACAGCTAAGGTAACTTTCTTTGGAATAAACTGCTTGAATAGTGACATATAACTTCCCTCAAAATTAAGTGTTGGGCACTTTTTTTATATTTTTATAAGTACCAGTTATGTTTAACACTTTTAATATTACGTAATGACAAAAATAAAATTGACTCTAAAACGCTCAAAAAACGCAATATCTTTTGTATTTACAATCTAAAACTGCATATTTAACACTAAGCATTGTAACTTATTGAAAAAGGCTATTGTCCTTCTGGAAATATGGCTTATGGATGTTAATTCTGATCAATTTCAAAAGTTAAAAATGAATCACAGTGCCTTCGTCGCCACTTCTAGCCAAGCGCTATTGGTAGCATTGTCTAATACAGAAATGTGGCTATAAACCATTTGGTGATAATTATTCGACCAGTCATGTCACAATCAATGAGCATTGCTTTATCAATTAATTTTCGATCGAAAAGAACAAAAATTAACATTTCAAACAGTACAATTTTTAGTGCTGAACAATATACAATGCACACGAAGAAACAACTAAACACACTACATCTATACCTGTATTCAATGAGGGGCTTAATTTATACAAGCATGAGAATAATGATATACCCATGAAAAACATCAGCTTAACCACAGAGTAAAAAATAGTTCTTGAAGCCCTACATGATGCCAGTTGTGATGGTCGTATCGAATTAAGGCGGTATAACTTGCTCCAAAGGCTGGCCAACAGCGATGATTACTCAAGCATGATGATTTCATGAAATGAGTATTGTTTGACATAGTGAAGATTTTGTAACTAAAGATAAGTTAGCCCAGGAAAATGGCGACTCCCGCTCTATTTGAGTCAGATACAACCAGATGAAGTAGTTGCTCATATTATGCTAAACACTTATCGCTATTGTTATGAAGTCATTGAGTACATATAGAAAACACATGAAATTCGTTCTTCTATATCAGGTTTGAATAAATGGCTGCATCAACACCACTTTGGCTACAAGTATCCCAAAGGTGTCCCACATAAGTTCAATGGGTTGTCATCACGTACCTGACCTAAAAGATTTGAGCTTAGCACACAGACTAAGCTTGAGCGGTTTAGAATGGGTGCCCTGTTAATTCACTGTTAATTCACTGTTAATTCACTGTTAATTCACTGTTAATTCATGATGAAATAAAAGTAAATATTAAACCTGAACGGCTTATCCAGCGTTCTAACACTTTAGACCGAAGCTTAAACAGAAATTTAAGCAATAATTAAAAAGATTCAAATCAAGGTGCCACTTTCTCTATAATGTTATCAAGCCCACACTAACAAAATTACGACACTGGCAACGATCAGCGCCATTCCTACATATTCGATAGCTGATATTTTCTCTTTGAAAATACGATAAGTGATAAACAAAGTAATAAAAAACTCTACCTGGCCTAATGCTTTAACATAAGCTGCGTTTTGAAAACTTGCCGCAGTAAACCAACCAATTGAGCCTAAAACACTTGTAACGCCAACAAACAAGCATAAGCGCCATTGTCTCAACATAACTTGTATTTGCTGTTTATCTTGCAAATAAACATAGACAACAGAAAATAGTGTTTGCACAGTGATCATAAAAGTTAACGTAACTGCAGCACTCAATAATAAATCGGTGTTAAGTGCTAAGCTCGACTGACGAATAAGCAATGTTGTTACCGCTAAACCTAAGCCAGCAGCTAAACCAAAACCAGCGCCTGGGTTTTGAAAAACATCTTTATAAGTAAACTTAACTTTAGAAACTAGCAAAACACCGACGACACCAATAACGACTGAAATCCAGCCTAAGGCAGTCAAACTCGCTGAAAAAAGCAAAGCGCCTAATACAGCCACTTGAATCGCTTCTGTTTTAGCTAAGCTGGTCGCCACTGCAAAATTTCGATATTTAAACGCGGCCACTAAACATACGGTACCAATAATTTGCATCACACAGGCAATCATTGCGTATTGTATGAATGTAGTATTAAGAGCCGGCATCGACAGCTGACGGTAATCTAACATCCACCATAAATATAGCCATGCAAAAGGCAGAGCATAAATGTAGCGAACGCCCGTGGTTGCCATGGCATTTAAATGTTGCGTTAGTTGCTTTTGCCCAGCGGTACGAATGGCTTGCATCAAAGCGGCAAGTAATGTGAAATAAATCCAAATTTCCACGTAAGATCCAAGTATCAATACATTTGTGGTCACGATTGTATGGCTTGGCATTTTTAAAAACCATAGATTAAATTATATATCTACTATCAACACTCCTAATGCTCTCTTTCTACCTATCAACTTTACCTCTCCACCTTCGACAGCTTAACCAAACTTTAGTCCAACTGAGAATACATCAAGCTTAAACATTAATAACTGGTCTAATCTGTTGAGCTTTCGGCAAGAACAAGGTAGCTTAAAGATCACATCATTACCTTAGTATTTTTTATGCTCAAATTACATAGCTTGAAAGGTTATATTCAGAACATTTATTTAGCCGAATACAACGATAAGTTTTTATTACTTGATGGCTGTTGCCGCGCTGACATTCCGCTTTTAGAGAACTTTATCGGCAATGAACTAAAACGCTCAATGTCTGAATTAGCCTTAATTGTTGTGACGCATATGCACCCGGATCACGCAGGTGCCGCACAAGCATTACGTAAAAAATATGGCTGTAAAATAGCCGCCGCCAATGTTGCCGGGCAATGGTATTCAGGAATTGACGGTAAGTTAATGCACTTAACCGATATGCTACTGACGTTGTGGGTGGCAAGTCGCAAGAAAAAGCCGAAGAAATTTATCTATTATTCAAGTGTATTAACGCCTGATTATTATCTTACTGATCAGCAGTTTTTACCCGGGTTTGATGATTGGCAGGTGCATTTTTCGCAAGGACATACTGACCGAGATATTTCTTTACATCATCTAGCCAGTGAACAAATTTATGTTGCCGATTTAATGGTAAAAGTCAGGGATGCCTTTATTCCGCCTTACCCCGTTTTTTATCCAAATCGCTATCATCAGTCACTGATAAATATTAAGGCTTTGAATGTAAAGTATATACTTTTAGCACATGGCGCTAAAGTGAAATTAACTGAAGTACAATGGCAACACTTGATAGCACTAGCACCAACCAAACCGGTTACGCATTGGCGTTCAGTAAAAACAAAACTGAAACGAGTGTTATTAAACAAATAATCTAAACTCGGGTTAAATAAGCTTAGGAAGGTAATGCAAGCTGCAAAGCATGCTGGTCATGCTTTGCAGGGGAGCATTTTAGCTCTGATAAATCCAAGCTAAAAATGACTTTGAATCATTTACGTTAATAAATTGGATAAATTTTGTGCCTTGCTGATCGGTCACTGAAACATTGTTTTTGTTAACAGAAATTGATCGAACTGGCGATGCGATCGAATAGATCGTACCTTGGTATGTATATGACATAATAAACTCTTTTAATGTGCGTAAAAACGCATGAACAAAAGCTATATTATTGTGTAGTGGAACTTTTTTATTTGAAAAATAACAACTTTTTACGAGATAACGCTCGAAAAATCAGACAATAATCTAAGCTTAATAAATTAAGTGATGACTAACTGTGAAAGGGAAAGGCAAACACGATTTTATAAATAATCGGCTAAATAAACTAGATGGGAATAATTAACGTCGCCACTATAGGGTTAATTTCATAGGAAGTAAACACTTAAATAGCAATTTAAGTGTTTATATTAATTTAGTTGAGTAAAACTTTTCCTGACAAGCACTCAAATTATGCTGTATTTTCATTATAATAACTTGCTGAGCGGTAACTAAGTTAGCGTTTTTAACCAAGCAATTGCATCGGTTTCATTATCAAATGTCTCACTTTTTTGTTCACCCCTAGAAGGGCTGTACATATTGATAATATCCAAGGTGATCATAGAGTTAATGACCATTGCTTTAGCAAGTAGATTCTGACTGTTTAGCCATTTATTATAATCTTCAAGCTCTTTATATGCTTCTGGAGTTCCACCCATCAACTCCAATAGATTGATTAAAATGGAAAAGTTTTGCCCATCAAGTTGAGTAATAATTTGTTTTATACCGTCGGTATATTCCTGGGCACCATACTCATTAAAAGCACCTTTAAGTTTTGCAATGATAATATTTTCATTCTGCAGGAAGATAGATACTTCCCCATGCGCGATTACCATATCTACTTCTCGTCTGACATCGGTATTTAAATTTAACCTTAGCATATTCCAAATTATTAACATAAAAATTTGATAGCGATAATTTACAGATTAAGCTCTAGGCTTAAATCAAACTATATCGAATAGTTGACGTATTGTTACTGAAAAAACGATATTAGTTACCACCAACGCATAAAGTTCAGGTATCGCGTGCCAAGCGAAGGTTAACATCCCTATAATACTATTACGTATTCTTCCCATTTTTGCTTAAGCTAGCTTCCCTCTTCCTCTTTTTACAGACAATTTTTAATTAGCATTAGCACTAAAGTGTTAATACTTTCTATTTAATACTTATTGTCGATTGTGAAACTTTACTTTATTAGCGATATTAACTACATAGGTCAAAAAACTATCTATAGATACCGATCAAAATAAAGGCGGATATGATTAATTCAGTCGCCTAGCTAAACTTAAAGCTAGCGTTGTTAACCACCATTTGGCTAGCTTGACTTTGCCTTTATTCTACGGCCTTGTGTAAACCATAGCTCTCACTGTCGGGGGTTGCTCATAAAGTGGCAAAATAATTATTATTCATCTTCTTATCAAGTAAATTTTGGAGTATTACTTATTAATATTTTCTCTAATTTTAGTATTAAGTTCCGATTAATCGCTATGTCGACTATTTTAGTCAGTATTGTGCTCATAGCTAAAGGAGCTTATGATTATAAAATGGTAAAGTCGTCCATATTAGCTGAAGCCAATAAAAGCATTTTTTTAGTGTCCGAAAGATTAAAACTGAACTTACCGGCTGCGATATGGATGGACTTATCAGAACAAATAATCAAAATAGGATCTTCTGAATTACAAAGCCCTTATGTTTACGGTATTGAAATTAAAACACTCGATGGTGAAGTTAAATATGCCAAACATACTCAAGGAATAAAGGGCGCAGAGATAAAGCACCCGCTGGTTTATAATGAATACGAAGAAGAAAGTATTGTCGGTGACATTGTCATTAGCATTGACCAACAAGAAATTAATACCAAAATGCAGGCAGCGTTAATACAAATAATTATCGGTGTAGTATTAGTAGACGTTTTACTTGTACTTATCTTGTTCATACTTACCCGTGTCATTGTCACAAATCCATTAAACAAAGTTATTCTCGCAGTAACCGATATTGCCCATGGAGATGGCGATTTAACAAAAAGGTTAGCCATACATACTCATGATGAGATGGGCACGTTAGCGGATCAAATTAATCATTTTTTTGATAAAACACAGGCCATGATTAAAACCATTATCACGACAACAGAAGTCATAAGTGATACTTCAAGTGCGGTAAAGTCAGACGTTAGTAAAGCTAATGCCTTGTTTGAACAGCAATATATTGAAATAGACATGCTGGCAACTGCGATTACTGAAATGGCAGCCAGTACCAAAGACATCTCTTTAACCTCTCAACAATCATCACAATCATCATTTGAGGCAAAAGAGCAGGCTAATGAAGTTGGCCTGGTAGTCAACAAATCGATGTCATCGGTTAATGAGCTTTCTTCTGATTTAGAAAATGCCAGTCAAGTGATCAGTGTGCTAGCTATAACCGTTGATAAAATGGTCAGTGTTATTGATGTTATTAAAGCTATCGCAGAGCAAACAAACTTATTAGCGTTGAATGCTGCTATTGAGGCGGCACGAGCTGGCGAGCAAGGGCGTGGCTTTGCGGTGGTTGCCGATGAAGTTAGAGCACTAGCAAGTCGAACTCAGCAAAGCACTGAAGAAATCAGCCAAATGATCGCTGAATTACAACAAGGCACTATATCGGCAGTACAAGTTGTACAAAACAGTAAAGGTAAAGGCGAAGAAACTACCGCAATGATGCTGCATTCAGTTGAATTTATTGCAAAGATCATTTCCGCAAGTGATGATATTAATAATACATCTTTACAGATTTCTACAAGCGTACAAGAGCAAAGCAATGTTACTGCTTCTTTAGACGTTAATATCAATGGTATTGTTAGTAATGGTCAAGAAAGCAATCAGCTGATAAATCAAATCAAAGTTAAAGCGAGTCAGTTAGATGACCATGTTAATAATCTACAAATGTTAACGAACCAATTTGAAGTGTAAATGCAATTAATTTAAGAAGCAGTGATATGTTTTTTAAAAATATCACTGCTTCTAATAAAGATTCCCCTTTAAACGCAATAAGAATAACTATTGCTTACACGTTAAGGGTTAGGTTAATTTTTTATGCAGAAAATAAGTTCAGCGATGCTATTTTTTATCCGCTCATGAAAAGGCTATACCCGTGAGGCATCAAAATGCAGTTTCATGGGTATATACTGTGAACTAACTCACCAAATACAACCTAGCGAACTATTTAGCATGATAACGATAACAGTCTGCTAATTCACTGACACCAAGACCGCTTTGTTTTTTAACTTCTATTTGTACATCAATACGTTTTTTCAAGGCATCAACATGACTGATCACGCCAATCATTTTGCCGCTAGCATTTAAAGAATCCAGCGCTGATAAGGCGGTTTCTAGGGTGTCGTTATCTAAAGTACCAAAACCTTCATCCAAAAATAGTGAATCGATACTGGTTTTCGCACTGACCAAATCAGATAACGCTAGAGCTAATGCTAAACTGACTAAAAAGCTTTCACCGCCTGATAAAGTTTTAGTATCTCGCACACTATCGGCTTGCCAAGTATCAAGTACTTCTAAGGCTAAATTATCTGACTGTTGACGCTGTAATTGATAGCGGCCATGTAAACGATTAAGTTGTTGGTTGGCCAGATAGACTAAATGTGACAACGTTAAGCCTTGGGCGAAGCGTCTAAACTTAGCTCCATCTTTAGCGCCAATTAAGCCATTAAGATGCGAAAGATCGTCTAGTTCGGCTTGTTGTTTAACAATGTCAGCTAGCACACTTTTTTGCTCTTCACGTTGCTGTTGATCTTGGCTTACTTGCTGACTTAACTGCCCTTGACGAACCTGTAACTGTTTTAATATTTGTGTGCAAATCGCGGCTTTATTATCAAAAGCGGTAATGTCTAGCTGATCATCTATCTCAACACGCTGTGTGAACAATAAATCTTTCAGTATTTCATCATGACTCTCGACGACATTGCTCTCATCACTTTGCAGTCCATCAACCAATTGATTGCTTTGTTCTTGTAACTGCGCTTTATCTTGCCCAAGTTGTAATAATTGTTGCTGCGCTTGCTGCAATTGCGCCTTGGCTTGTTGCACTTGCTGTTCAATCGTTTGTTGTATTTCTTTTAAAGCTTTACGTTGCTCTAAGGTTAATAACGCAGCTTTAAAGTCAGCTTCGGTTGCGAACTCACTGTCAGCGAGTTGCGTTTGCCAAACTTGATTAGCGGACTGTTGTTGTGGCGTTAGACGATTGATCGCATCAACATTGCCATGTAGTTTACCTGCGACATTTTGTTGTAAGCTTTTCTGCTCGTTAAGTACATTTTGATGCCCAAGCAATGTTTGTTCTTGCGCTTGTTGTTGTTGCTTTAATTGTTGACGCACTTGCTGAACATCTTGCTCGGCAAATAAGCTATGGCGTTTAACTTTTTCTTCATTAAGTTGCTGCTCTAACGCGCTCAACTCTGTTTTCAAGTTTTGTTCAGAGGCGTTTAACTGCTCAACTTTGTTATCGATTATTGCCCGTTGTTGCTGTAATTGCTGTAGTTGTTCATTATCAATGCTGACCGCACTTAATGCCGTTTGATAAGCACGACTTTGCTGCTCAAGCTCATTTATCCATGTTTGCTGCAATTCTACTAAAGCATTAAATTGTTCTTGTGCAGCATCAGTTTGTGTTGCATCTACATCGGTTTGATTAAAAACAGTAAAACAATCAGGCAAAGTCAGATGACTCGCTTGCACCAAGGTGCTTAACTTTTGCCATGCTTGCGATATTTGCGTTAATTTAAGTGTCAGACTTTGCTTGTTTTGCTCAGCTTGTTGTTGAAACTGCTTAAGTTGTAGCGTTTGATTTTGGCGCTGATTAGACAACGTTAACAGCTGTTTTTCTTGCCCGGTCAGCAATGTTACCTGCTGTTGCTGAGCCTGCTTTAATTGCTGTAGTTGGCTATTGGCATTATTGAGTTGTTCAAAATGTTGTTGACGAGCCTGAATATGCGCTTCTATTTGCGCAAATTCAGATAGCTCAACATCAAGCGCTAATAACGTGCGTTGTGCAAGCCATTGCTGCGCTAAATATTGTTGTTCTTGTTGTTTTACGGCTTGGTTTTCGCCAACAAAATTAAGCTTTTCTTTTAAGCGGTCTTGCGCAGACGATAAGGTTTTTCCTTGCTGTTCAAGTTGTTCTAAGGCCAAGGTTAATTGTTTTAGTCGACTTTGTTGTTCATTTTCAGCACCGCTGTTAGCACTAAGCGCCTGATAATCACCAATAGCAGGATGTTGCTGCGAGCCACATAACGGACAAGCTTGGTCCGTTTTTAAGTTTGCTCTATGTTCACTTAACGACATAATGGTTTTTTGTTGTTCAACAATTAATTGCACATCAGTCAATTGCACTTTTTGCTGTTTATATTGTGCTCTTAATGGCTGTAATTGCTCGACTATGCTGACTAATTGCTGATTATCGTCATTCAGCGTTTTATCAATATCTTGTAATTCTGTAGCTAACGTTTGATAACGTCTGGCATTTTGCATCACTTGCGCTTGTTCGGTAACCATTGACTGCATATTATGCAACTGCTGATTAAGCGCTTGTTCATTTTGACATTGATGTTGTGCTAATAACTGACTTATTGCGTTTTCTTTCGCCGTAAGCAGTACTTGTTGCTGTTTAAATTCAGCGTCAAGCGTGGAAAATTGTTGTTCATCTTCAGCCATGGCATGAGTTAATGCTTCAGCTTGCTTTTGTAGCGTTGCATCTTGCGCCTGTAACTCAAAACTCAATTGTTTCTCATTAACCATTTGCGCGTGCATATTACGCCATAATGGTAAATGCTCAGGCAATGGTGCCAAGTGCTCTTGCTGCCCGATAAATGCTTTGGCTTGGTCAATTTTTTCTTGCTGAATTTGCTGTTGATTCAACAGCTGTTCGGCTTCTTTTTTTGCTTGTTGCGCGACTTCACTCGCGTTTGTTAAGCGACTAATTTGTTGACCTTGTTGTTCGGTGAGTTGAGAAATTTTGCTATCTAGTGGCAACACTTGTTCAACAATTAATTGCTCTGTCGCTTGTTGCTCTTTGACAAGTACATCATGAGTTAATGAAAACTCCGCTAGTGTTTGCTCTGCAACACTAACCTGCTCGGCACTTTGTTTCGCATCTTGCTCAAGAACTTTAGCCTGCTCATTAAGCTCAGTAAGCTGTTGATTCAAATGACTGAGCTGTTGATACTCAGCACGTAAATTCTCAGCAGGCTCTGACAATGCTAAAGCGTGTAATTGAGCCTCATGCTCGCAATGCAGTTGTTGCGCAGTTTGCTCTTGTTGCTCGGCGTGTAATTTTTGCTTATTGGCTTGCTGAACATTCACTAACCAATGTCGAATATGCTGCCAATGCGTTATCTGCGCTTCGAATGGCTGTTGTTGTGCGCTAACTTTTTCTAGTTCGCTATCAATAGCTTGTTGCTGCTCAGGCGTTAGTAACTGCAGGCCTGAGTTTTTCGCTTGTAGTAGCTTTAATTCGTTACTTGCGTCTTTGTGTTGTTCAAATACGGCTTTGGAAATATCACCATAAATTTCACTACCGGTCAGCTCTTCTAATAAATCGGCGCGTTCATTCGCCGGAGCATTTAAAAATGCCGCAAACTCTCCTTGCGATAACATCATCGACTTTCTAAAACGAGAAAAATCTAAGCCAGTGATCCGAGCAATTTCATTTCGAATATCAGAAACTTTAGTGGCAATTACGTCCGCTTCTCCTGCGGATTTTTCATCCATACTCTCAAGGCTAACGTCACCGTTCGCCTTTATTTTCGCTAATTCAGCGGTTGGCTTTTGTAAATTACCGTCAACACTGTTTTTGGCACGACGCTGGCTCCAAAAAGCACGATACGCTTGACCTTTCACCTCAAATTCAACTTCGGCCAAACAGCTCGTAGTATGGCGAGTCATTAACTGATTTTGTTTATCCGAAATCGTTAAACGTGGCGTTTGATGATACAAGGCTAAACACATAGCATCGAGTATGGTCGTTTTACCGGCACCGGTCGGGCCAACAATGGCAAATAACGCACTGGTGTCGAAAGGCGATTGGGTGAAATCTATTTTCCAATGACCTTTTAGGGAATTAATGTTTTCAAAGCGTAATGATAATATTTTCATTATTTCTGCTCCGTTTTGGTATCAGAGCTATTATCTATGATGCTATTTAGTTCTGGAGAATGCGCAGCAGAGCTGGCAAGTTGGGTTTGCTCGGCAATATCGAGATATAAACTATTTAAACGCGTTCTGCGCTGTTGTTGCTCATCACTTTGCCAAGACTCTAGCTCCATGCGAGCATCGAAAACATCTTGTACGCTCAATTCACTTAAGGTGATTTTTTTCTCGTGACTGGGCATTTCTAAACGAGATTTTTTACTGCGTCTGACTAATAAAACCTCTACCGGTAACTCTGCAATTATTTGCTCAATGCGTACACTTAAATCTTGTAAATATTCTGCACTTTCAATTTCTATATCGAGCCAGATATTCTCTTTTCGCTCACTATGGTTGGCTTCGACAACGGCCATAATATTGTCAGTTAATGTTTCTAGTTGAGTTTTAACCATCGCCAAGGCTTGAAAACACGGCACAGGACATAATTCAACATCGCTAAGTTCACCATTTTTAAACTCAGCAATAACAATACTCTTTTCGGTTTTCGCTTCGTCAAAACTTAAAGCAATCGGTGAGCCGCTATAGCGAATATGTTCGCTCTTAGTCACTTTTTGTGGTCGGTGAATATGGCCTAAAGCAATATAGTCGGCTGCTGGAAACTCACTGGCAGGAAAGGCTTCTAAAGTACCAATGTAAATATCACGTACTGACTCGCTAAGCGATGCACCAATGGTGGTTAAATGTCCGGTGGCAATAATCGATAAGCGCGTATCTTCAGCTTGATTTTCAACTGACAAAGTCTGTGCTTGGCTAAATAATGTTTGATAATGGCCGGTGATCGCTTGTTGCAACGAACGTTGTTTTTCACTCGCTGATTGCCCAGCATAACTTTTGACAATATCGCGCGGTCGAATAAAAGGAATCGCGCAGATCACCGCTTGCTGCTCGGTTTTCAGGCTATTTAGCACAAATACTTGCTCGGCCATATTATCACTGACCGCAGAAATAACGCGAGTAGAAAGCTGCTGAAGTAAATTCTGCGACTCTGACAACATAGCAACCGAGTCATGATTACCTGCTAACACCACTAATTGGCAATTGGCCTGATGTAACTTAGCGATGAAATCAAAATACATTTCACGGGCATAACTTGGTGGTGTGCCCGTATCGAAAATATCACCGGCGACAATAATCGCGTCAATCTGCTGACTTTGCGACTGCTCAATAAGCCAATTCAAGAATTGTTGGTGTTCAGGCGCACGACTTTTGCCGTAAAAATGTTGGCCTAAGTGCCAGTCAGAAGTGTGGATAATTCGCATAATGTACGTGCACGCCAAAGTCATAAAAATCAAAGTGATTATTCTACCGACTCTACGGCGAGCTTACTACTAGGCAGCTCAGAAAGCTTAGAAATATAGCTATCTAAAATCATCAACTATACTGCCAATATATAAAAAATATCTTCATGAATGCATATTTATATCAAGTCTATTAAGTTTCACTGAGTGGGAAGAAACTTAGTCGAATGGGTATTAAATTAACAACAGAGGAACCTACTATGGAAAATCAAATTGTTTGGGTGGATATCCCGGTGATAGATTTAACCCGCGCCATTGAGTTTTATGGCGCTTTACTTAACGGTGAAATTAAAAAAGAAGAATTTGAGCATTTTACCTTTGGCATATTACCGCACGCAGAAACCAATGTTTCCGGTTGTTTAGTGCCCTCACCTCCAGAGCAAATATTTACCTCAGGTCCGCTGATTTATTTTAATGTTAATGGTCGACTGGACGATGCGATAAAGCAATCGGAAATGCACGGCGGCCGTTTGGTTGAAGAAAAACTATCTATGGGGGGTCATGGTTTTCGCGCCATAATTCATGACTCTGAAGGTAACCGCATTGCGCTTCATAGCAATACACCTTAACTTAAAATTGATTATTCAAGCTATCAGTAAAAACTCACTTGCAATTTCTGATAGCTGACCACGTCAAACTCACAACTCCCCCAGCTTGTTGTTAAATATTTTTATTAAGACACTTAATTAAATGCAAATGAGTACAATTATCATTTGCATGAGAGAGGAATTCTAATTACACTTAAATACAAAGACAACTCATTATCATTACACTTTAGGTTTTTATGAAAAAATTCACCATGGTAACGCTATTTTTTGTCAGTGCAGTAGCATTAGCAGACGAAAACAAAAGCATCACGCCCAACGCAGAAGATTACTTAGCACAACAACAAAAAATTACTGAAATTGAACAGCAGTTAATGGCTTTAAAAGCACAATCAGCAACAATGCTAGCAGCACAAAAATTAGCTAACACTGAATCAACAACCGAAAAAGTCCTGAAAAATCAGCCATTGCAAGCCAATAAAAACTGGCAAATAAAGTCTTACGGTAGTGTCAGATATAAAAACGAAGAAATATTTAGAAATACCCAAGATTTAGATCCAACCCGACGTGCTAGTACCGATCTTGAGAGAGTCGTGCTTGAATTAAGTTACGATTTTACGCCGCAATGGCAGGTGGAATTAGAGCTTGAATATGAACATGGCGGTACCGGTGTCACGCTCGAATACGATGGCTTCGAAGAGTTTGGCGAATTTGAAAGTGAAATAGAAGCTGGTGGTGAAGTTGTGGTTGAAAAGCTACAAGTTCGTTATCAAGCAAATAAACATCTAGCCGTAAAAATGGGCCGAATTTTTGTCCCTGTCGGCTTAGGCACTGATTTACACCAGCCTCATCAATATATGACTGCTGAACGTCATTGGAGTGAGGCAAGCATAATCCCACAAACGTGGAATGAAACGGGTGTTAACGTTATTGCTAATTGGCAGGACTTTACTGCACAAGCACTATTAACAACCGGATTAAACTCAGAATATTTCAGAACATATCAGTGGGTTGCTACTGGGCATCAAAAACGCTTTGAGCAAGTAAACGCTGATGACTTAGCGTTTACTCTTCGTTTCGATTACGGTGATGTAAAAAAAGATAACGGCGTAGGCGTTAGTTATTACACCAGTAATACAACAGGCAATCGTAATAACCAAAACAATATTACTGGTGACGGAAATTTACAAATCTTTGGCCTACACGGCGCATGGAGCATAGGTAACTGGGTAGCACGAGGACAATATTTATTTGGCCAATTGGACGACAGTGAAGCAATCACCCTTGCCAATAAAACCACACCAGGGTTAAAGCCTGGCAACTTCTCACAAGTAGGCAGTGAATCAGAATCAGCTTTCGTGGAATTAGGCTACAACGCACAAGAATTATTCGGTTTGTCATCGCCGCTGCGTATTTTTGGTGCTTTTGATTACGCTAATCCGATCAAAAAAGTCGCAAATGGCATAGCAACACCTCGCTTTGATAAACAAGAGCTATCGCTAGGTATTAATTACTTCCCTATTCCTGAACTCGTATTGAAAGTGCAAGTTGCCGAACAGCAATATGCCCAAGATAATATTGATAACACTCGTTCGGTGGCACTATCTTTAGGGTATTTCTTTAGTATTTAAGCACGCCTTATAGCTAGAAATTAACATAAAAAATCAAATAAAAACAACAGCAAAAATAATGTATTAAACTTTTAAACAGGACTTAACTATGTATTTAAAAAAATCTCTCTTAGCAGCAACCTTATCGGCAATAATCTTATCAGCTTGTGGTGGTGGTTCATCTTCAAAAGCGGTAATAGAAACGCCAGTCGTTGATACGGGCTTCTCATTTACCGCAACTGAAATGATCACCAATTTAACCAATGACGTGATAGTTAACGGTTACTTATCGTTAAGCACTAAGGCTGACAATTTCCATTTAGCAGCGTTAACTTTAATTAATAACCCTACAGAAGAAAATTTAGCTGCAGCCCAACAAACTTGGCGTGATGTTCGAATTCCTTGGGAGCAAGGTGAAGCACATATATTTGGCCCTGTAGATGCGCTTTCAATTGATCCACATTTAGATACTTGGCCATTAAATACCAGCGATTTACAAGCCTTATTGGCGTCTCAGTCTGGCTTTACTGCTGAGCAAGTTAAGTTATTCAATGATGACGTTCAAGGCTTTCACACCATGGAGTTTTTATTATTTGGTGATGGTGTAGCAGACAATGAAAAAAACATCAGCGAAATGACCGCACTAGAACGTGAATACTTAAGCGCTACCGCAGAAGTATTTACCGAATATGCCAAGTCATTGGCTGATGCTTGGACCGTATCTTATGATCCAAGTGACAGCAATTCACCAGCCTACAAAGATTTACTTTTAACGCCAAACAATGATGTTTATGCATCTGAGCTGGGCGTAGTAGAAGAGTTAATCAATGGCATGATCGGCATAATTGATGAAGTAGGTAATGGTAAAATAGCCGAACCTTTTGGTACTAACTTAACAGCAACAGATACTTCATTAGTCGAGTCACAATATAGCTGGAACTCGTTGGCCGATTTTTCTGACAATATACAAGGCGTACAAAACGTTTATCGTGGCGAATTTGTTAATGGCGCAGATAAACAAGGTCTTATCGACTTTGTTAACGCGGCAGACTCTGAGTTAGCAAGTAAAATTGATGGTCAAATCAATGACGCTATCACAGCGATCAAAGCAATTGCTGGCGATAATAACCTACCCTTTAGACAAGCAATTAATGACGCAGACGCTCGTATTCGAATTCAAAGCGCGATTGACTCGCTATCACTAGTTCAAGCTTCATTTGAAGCTGATGTTTTACCACTGTTGTCACAATGGAAACAAAGCTAAAAAACATTATTCAATAACTGACCATAATTTTTACTGAGGTTTATTCTCTCTATAACTTCAGTAAAGCTTTCAAGTGCATGGACGCACGTATTTATTGGTTTATTGCACTCAATAAAAGTTAATACTAATGACAAAAATTAATCATAAAACAACAACACAACGACCGAGATTGTTACTAAGGCATTTTGCGTTAGTACTGAGCATTTCACTTACGGCTTGTGGCGGCGACAGTGCTAAAAGTACTGAAACACTACCAACAACTCCTGAAACTGTCTACCCTGATTATGCTCTAGCGCTGTTATTAGGGGGTAATGCTACCGCGGAGAATGCCAGTGATTCAGGTCATGGCTTTTCAACACCTATCCCCACTTTGACCGAAGAAGAGTTAACTCGTCACCTTATTGGCGATACCCACTTTGAAACGTCATTTACCACAGCCCCTAATAATGCCCACCCTGAACTCGATGGTTTAGGACCTGTATTCAACAATCAAGATTGTAACTCATGCCATCAACGTGATGGACGTCCGGCCACATTATCAGTGCCAGACCAAGAACAACGACTGCTTTTAGGCGCTAATGCGGGAATATTCTTACGCATTAGCCTTGAAGATGGTCAGTGTGATGCACCTTCAACAGAAAACAGCTATTGTAAAAACACGCCGGTTGATGACTTTGGCACACAATTATTTCACCGTGGCGTACTTAAAGCTCGTGATGATTGGCAAGTAAACCCTTTTGTAGGCCAAGCAAATGTTTTCTTATCATACGACTATCAGATTGAAACTTATGCTGACGGCGAAACAGTCACCTTGAAAAAGCCAATATTTGATATTGAAGCACCTTATGATGTCAGCCTAGAAAATAGCTTAAACAGTATTTTGTTACAAAGTAATGTCCGTTATAGTCCAAGAAACGGTATGCCCATTTTTGGTTTAGGTTTACTAGAGTTAATCGCAGAAGACGATATATTAGCGTTAGTAGATGAAAATGACGCTGATCAAAATGGTATTTCTGGTCGTGCCAACTGGGTTTTTGACGCGGTAAAAGATCAAGCCGGCGAACAACCGCCAGTATCTTTAGGACGATTTGGCTGGAAAGCCAGTACACCTAGCGTTAGAGTTCAGTCGTTAGGGGCATTACGTGGCGATATGGGAATAACTAATCCGTTATTTCCTGAAGAAAGCATTGCCAATACGGCAATGCATGAAAGCTACTTAACACGTACAGGCTTTGTTGATACTGGGGTTGATGAGTCAGGCCAAACCGAAGCTTCGGCAAGCTTTGCTGATGACGTAGTTTTTTACGCAGAAACCTTAGCAGTACCAGCACGACGTAATATTGATAATGAAGACGTACTCAACGGTGCTTTGTTATTTCAACAAGTCAACTGCACCGGCTGTCACACCCCTCAATTTATCACCCAAACCGGTGCTGTTTTTATCGGGGGGCGAGCAGCACCCGAGGCAATAAAAGGACAAACAATTTACCCCTTCACTGATATGTTGCTTCATGACATGGGGGAAGACTTAGCCGATAATCGACGTGACTTTATGGCTACAGGTAATGAGTGGAAAACCCGCCCATTATGGGGTATAGGCTTAACTAAAACAGTGAACCCTGCAGCCGGTTTTCTACACGATGGTAGGGCTGATAATATTGAAGAGGCAATTTTATGGCACGGCGGTGAAGCACAAAGCAGTAAAGCTGATTTTATGGCTTTAACTAAAACAGAACGTGCATCACTGGTGGCTTTTGTTATGTCGCTATAAATTAAGATTATCAACAGAAAAAGCGCTGTTCATTACCATAATCGACAGCGCTAACTTAACAAGCAGATAATACTCGTGCTCTGAGCAATACATTTTACCATTCTAAATATTCTAGGCATTCACCTGTCCTTAATAGTCATTAAAACAATAAATTCCTGCTCATGTTACATGCCCTACCACGTTATAGTTAAATAGCAATCTCATGACAAATCATAAAATAAAAAAAACAAGCTATCTAGAAAAACCAAAGAGCAGTAATTGTTTTTTATCACCGCTAGGGCTCGCGTATTTATGGTAATTAAAGACTTAAAATAGCGCGAAATAATTCAACATCTCGAGCATTTTCAGTTGAGGAGTTAAAAGTGTGAACTAGCGAATTAAGCGCAGTATTGCTTTAAATTCAGCAGATCTACAATCTGCCACTAGCTCATACAGGCACATTTCTAAGCCCGTAATATCAATAGCTTTATTCATCAATCGACTTATACCAAGTTGCTTATTGGCCAAGGTGCGGGAAGATACACAATCACTAACTAACTGTACGTTATAACCACGTTCCGACAAGCCGAGTGCTGTTTGATATGCACAAATATGCGCTTCAATACCACAAACTAGCCATGTATCAACGTTTTCAGCTTTAACCGCAGCAATAAAATTAGCCTCTTCGCAGCCATTAAATGTAAATTTAGTGATTGGGCTAATACTGCTTAACAGCGAGTTTATTTCATTAACAGTGCCACCAAGCTTTTCGGGATTTTGCTCAAGACAAATAATGGGTAACTTTAGTGCTTGCGCTCCCTTGATCAGCTTTTCACAATTCGCAATTAACACCTCGCTATCATAAACTAAGCTAGCGAGCTTTCCCTGAATATCCACCACAATAAGACCCGTATTTTTTTTATTTAACATGCTATAGCTCCTGAAACTGAATTAACGCCCTCTTTAAACTTTTTCCACAAAGACGACCTAATTTAGACGTGAATTTATCTTAATAAATAATCCAACTTGCCACCATAGAAGTCATAGATACTTTAAAATAAAGTATCAGTAAAAACTAACACTTCACTTTATTATCCATTGCTCTACTATGTATAAACAAAATCAGGATAAATTAAGACCATACATTTTCACTTATTATGAAAGGATCTATAATCCATTCGCTCTTATAGTGCAAAACCAATTCGTCACTCACATGACTTTAATCAATTGGTTTTACCTTTACCTGGTGTCATCAATATACGTGTGGGCAGCTTCAATGGTAAGGCTGTGCCTAGTGAATGTGTTGTAGTAAAAGCTAATGAAGAACACTTGTTGCCTCTAAACCTTTTAAATTTCACTGAGTGGGAAGAAACTTAGGAAAATTGGTATAATTCAGCTGTTATTATAGAACAGTGGCCAAATTAACTATGCTACTATGGGGTAACTGAATTTAGATGACTAGGTCATATAGAGGTTTAGCGTATTGTGAATCTGTAATGAACTATTGCTGGTGGATAATCCCTAGCAAACAGGTTGTTTGAAAAATTTCCATGCCGTACGGCAAACACATATGTACCATTACCGCGCACTGTGACTGATTCAGAGGCTTTAACAATCTCCTCATTTACCAAGTAAGCTCCTTTTAGCCCTTTAAGATTAGCTATGTAAATATTTCTTTCGTATTCCTTTAAAGGCGCTATGAAAAAATCTACTGGCTGACCATTCAAAGATACAATATCGACTGAAACCTGTTTACTGCCATTTACATTAAAGGTAATGCGACGATGCTCTTTTTCTCCAACACTCACTTCTTTTTCCGTGGTTTGCCCTACTGGTCGTTGAGAAGAGCCTCCACCACCATTAAGTGGAACATCTTTAAACACAAAAATAAGCAAGCCGGCAATAATCCAAGGCCACCAGCTATTCCAAAAACCAGAGCCAGACTTTTGTGGAGCAGACATAATAATTCCTCCAGTAGGAATATTGGGCTAGTTGACTACAGATGAACATTAATAAAAAATTAACGTAAACTTGTTGTTCAAGTGGCTTATACATCTATGAAGCTAGCCTAGGATCTATTAATTGATTCATGGTTACCTGAATGTTAGCGAAACTCCTTTGATGGATATCTCCGTATTAGGGCCAGCTCTTTTTAGAATAAGTTGAATATAGTAAAGTTCCTTTTATCTTACGATCGAGTAATAACTATAGTTTAGGTAGGTATTTAATCAAATTTAGTTATTATTTGATGCCTCCTTGATAAGCTTTAAAAACGTCCATCCAGTCCTATCGGCAAGCCGCAGTGAGCTGATACCCGATATGAATGGCCTGGTCAAAATCACTCTCTCTAAATACATCAGAACGTCTCTGGTTGTTTCCCATAAATCGCAGCGTAATTTTTAGTCGCTTCATAGTAAGATTTCATTCGAGTTTCCAACTGTAGGACAACGGGATCATTACAAGCATACTTTTTCATTGTTTGATTTAATCCGGCAATGTATTTGGCTGTAACAAAAGCTGTAGTTTTTAAGTTCCCAAGTTTTTCCGAATCTTTAATCACTTTTATATAATTACCTGACATAAAACCAATTTCATTCATTATTGGTATCCATTCCGGATTAACGTAATAGCTGTAATGGTTTGTTCTGGTTTTTTCAGCCCGAAAAACCCATCCTTGTTTTTTTGTTGTCACATCGACTTTGAATTCATACTTTTTTGCTGATGGCTTGACACATTGACGATATATATCCTGATATTGCGTATTATAAAACGAGATCGCATCCCAAATAGCTGAGGCCGTGTTTTGGCGGCTATTAATTTTCATAAAGGACGAATACAAACGATCAATAATAAAGGCTTGTTCAAAGTCATTATAATAAATGGCACTCCAGTATTCACATTGTGACAAACCTTGAAAAGGAGACACTCCTGCTTTTTTGTCACAGTACTTTCTCAGCTCGCCCGAAGGAAACTGATTGGGACGCAAAGACCAGTAATTATAGTACTGCATATCCTCAAACTGAATGACTATTTTTTCATTTACGGTAAGTTCGCCATTAGTTGATTTCGATTTAATCGCTCTTGAACAAGCATTTTCTTTGGATCTTGAGTTGGAAGGATTAATCGATGCCAAAATGCCGTTTGCAGATTTTTGGGACGATTGGTAAACGTAATATATCCTTATTTGTTGATCCGTAGTTAACGAACAATAATCATTTTCACCTAAAAATGTTGCTGCAACAGATTTATAGGCATTTAATAATACTCCGTAAGTAACAGGAGCATAAATCGTCGAACTTAATATTGCACTTCTATCAATATCAGGAAAAGGCAAAGTGGTCTCTACAAACAAGGCGACTTGAGGTTTATATTTCTCTCGATACCACTTCTTTTTGAATGCAAACCAGTCAGGTGACCAATCTTCTTGATACATGAGGAATTGGCCATCTTCGTTTTTAAGTTCAGCAACATGGACACTTTCATACAACTCGATTGCTTGTTCGTTTATAAACACCCCCATTTTAAGTGATTTTTTATCTCTTACAAACTGCTCTTTGGCGCATAATCGTTGTAAGAACTGCACATGGATCAAGTTTTCTAGTGGTGCTGATGCACTCTTACTCTCTTTTACATTGTAATAATGAAAATACTCATATTGATGAGGCCAAAAGCTACTATAAAACTGACTGAAATCAGGGGGAGTTTGCGCGTTACACTCAGAGAAAATTAACAGTTCAAACAATTGTGACCTGTTCTTAGCCGACACTAACTCAGAATAAGGTGGCACCTGATCAGTTTGTCCATTTGGTACATAGCGAATAGCGCCTTCTTTCATCTCAGCATACAATACCTCTGCCGATACATCCTTACTAATAGCGCTGAGCATATCTCTATATAATGGGCTCTGTTTAACCATAGTGATAGCTTGATCATATGTAAACTCGTGATACGCTTCTTTAGTCGTTAATTTTAAGATATCTTGACGACTAACATTAGGGTTGGTTATTAAATGAGCAAACTCGTATTTAATAATATCACCTCGAGTAGGCTTACTTATGCCCGTGAGTGCCTCTCGCCCTTGATTTCTTCTTCCCCACCCCCCAACAGAGGTAATCCCTTTCGTGCGAAATTCTTCGTCACTTTTTTGTCTTTGCCGTTGTTTTTTTTGTTGCTTTAAACTTGCAATATTATTGCTTTTTTGTTCTGTTGTAGATATCGCACTTTTTTTGTTTGTTGCCTTTTGAGACGCTCGTGATGTGTTTCGTGCCAGAGCTTTAGTTTGCATGTCAGATTGAGTTAGCGTTTTCTCATTAAACTCTGAAACGCGAGTTTTCTTATAAGCAGCCCAGCTTGGTAGCCATTTTTCTTCGCTTATCCAAGGGCTAGTTGGATTAATTAATATAGGTGTCAGCCAGAGCTTGTAACTCTGCACGATTAGTTGTTTGCGCATATTGTGAATTTAAGCTTCCCGCTAGCTGCTCATAACAGAAGCGGTGAAGATAAACAGGACTAAGCTTTTGTTCCAATGGGGCAGGTTTAAAAAGCACTTTCAGATTCCAGTCCATTGGTTGGTTATACGTACGTAAGTAGTCTATATCGCACTGGGAATTGAGGGCTTCATAGAGCTCTTTTTGCCTTCCAACCAGGCCAAGCTCTTGTACTTTATCCTGCCACTGTTGCCTTTGACTGCTGTAACTGCTTTCTTTACTAATCAAATCCGAAAGTGAACTGGATATTTGTTTCACACTATATGGTATCCCCTGGACTTTTTCCGCTAGGGATTGATAATCAGGCATTGACTTAATAACACTTATGGCCTGAGAAAAACTATAGGTATTAAGTGCGTTGGCACCGGTCACACTTGCAAATTGCTCTGCCTGTTTTACCTCTGGAGTCGGTTCTTCTAAAGCTAAATCTAAACTTAAGGCCGGTTTAGGCGGCCAAACGCCTTTTTTAATCAGCCCAACAAATTCCACTAACGCCAAATAAGATTTGGGCTGTTGCGCCTCTGATAACTGTCTGTATATATTCCCGCAGGAAGAATTTAGATCTATTTCAATAGTTTGCAACAAATTATAGGTATTGCGCACTTCATCTGCGGCACTGATGTTTTTGGGAGCTTGCTTGATGGTAACAAGCATTTCTTCAACTTCGGTTTTTTTACTTTGACACATATCAGAACATAGCTTCTTCATCATATCACCGTCTTGATTCTGACAGTGTTGACTTAGATCGTCATATAAGGCCGGGATTTTGTCACTGTCAACTTGCCCATTGGCAGCATAAATATTGGTATCGATACTCACCTGCTGAGCTACAGCTTTACCTGGTGAAATCTTGGATTTTGCCAGAGCTTGTTGCCCATAATGGGCCATTTTCAATTTAAACAACTCAGTGCTCAGCGTTGCTTGTAAAGCCCCCACTTGTTTAAACAGGGGCGAGTTACGACCATCGTCATTTGCGGCCATGGCGGTCACGCAATTCATGACAGCATTCTCACCCTCACCACTTATGCCGGAGAAAGTTTTAGCTTGTTTAAATTGCTCAGCAGAGGCTGTGCAAATTTTTGTGCACTCGGAGGTGGAAAACATACTGTTGTCACACACTTTAGCTGCATCTTCGAGTTTACTTATGTAGGGTGATAAATCAGTATCTGTTGTTACGGCGAAAACGGGATTTAGTGATCCAACCAGTAAGATTATAAGTAGTGCCTTCATGATCTCTTCCTGTAGAACAATAAGTTCTATCAGAGTATAGGATGAATAAAAAACCTGTCAAAGTCGATTTGAACGGGTTTGAAAGGTTGTTTCTTCTCATTTTATAAGGGCAAGAACGTACATTAAAGACCCGCTTAACGGTAGAAATGAGCTCTGGCTATGTAAAAACTCATAACCAGCTGCCATTTGGATATTATTTTTGTGCTGCTGTAAATGATAGCGACGATTACAAGAACTTGAGTTTTTTACGTTTGCTAACGTGATGGGCAATACTGTCTAGCGTTTGTCATTTTTTCAGAAAAGCGAACTGGACTGTATCCCTTTAAAAATTAACTATAAAGAAAACTAACATCAATCATTAAACGTAGTCACACTTAGCTCCATTTTTACTTTTACTTTTACTTTTACTTTTACTAAAAATAAAGTAAGGCTCACAAGATTGAAGTTGTCGGTTAAATTTTGAAACATAAGAGCAAAAACGATTTTATTAACGACAAATCATTTAGTTAACTTGCTATTCAAAACTGCAAGATAAAAATGATAGCCGCTTCAAGCAAAGATTATAGATATAAAAAAAGCACTATAAAAATATAGTGCTTAAGATAACAGCGGCATGAATCACCGCAGGAAAATAAACTTACAATAAGTTATGAAGCTTTTTTATTACGACTAAAACCAAAAGACATTAATCCTAGACCAAGTAAAACTAAAGTACCCGGTTCAGGTACTTGGCTTGGCGCCGGAGAAGTTATCGTTGAAGAAAAGCTTTTTAATGTTTTTGCATTATTCACTAGGCCTTGAGTAGAGAAAAACCACTCGGTTTCTGTCGTCGTAAAATCGACATGTGAAACATCACCAATAATGTAAACTCCTGTTGAGCCACCAACTTTACCATTACTGCGAACTGAAGTCCCGGTAAAAGTAAAGCCTTCTACTTCCCATAAAATATTACCAACGATGTCACTTAAAGTCAGTGGGGTTTTAACAGTAAATACTGTATCGTTATCGAAATAACTCAGGTAATCGCCCGTGATAATCTGAGGTCGCAAACCAAAATTGTTAAGCGAAAAGTCTATTTCGATTACTTCCCCTGAAGAGTTTAAAGTGGTTTCACCGATTCCAAACACATCAAAACTACCATTAATTCCATTTATTAATGTTGCGTTGGCTGACATAGATAACGTCATTGATAAACTAACACAAAGTAATATTACTGTAGTGAATACTTTCTTTAACATGGTACATCCTTATTTCTAATACAAAGGCAATAATTCAAATAAAATGGAGTTTAAGAACTTAAGATATATTACTTATAAATTAGTCATCTATAACAACTACCACGCTACAAGCAAAAATAAGGCCAATATCACAAGCCATTGTTTATCAAAAGAAAAATAAACCAGCAATATTTAACTACTTACAATGTGTTAAATATACGGACGCTCAAAAATTAAACAAACGATTGATTTTTAAACAGTTTATTTAACTAAGATTGCTAAGCACTAAAATCATTACGCTATTTACTGCGTTAATTTCTGCACTATTTACTGCCTTAATTACTTGCTGATATTTGCTTTAATTAGTTAGATCAAAAAAAGTTCGCAGGTGCGAACTTTTTATTTATTTTTATGAAAAACTAAAAGGCTATAGCTGTGTTAACACCCCGTCGTTGACTTTAAATTGATATAGGCGAACTTTTGAGAGAAAGCTTTCAGCATCGTGATAGTAGTTACGAGTCACCGTATCCATGTTATGAAATTCACTACCCGTGTTATGAAAGCTAACTAATACCTGCTCGGCATCAACTTCAACAATAGCAACGCCATGTTCCCACATCCGAGAAAATACCATGTCATCAGTTATATCATCACGTTTGGTCGCACTGCGCACTAGCGGATCAAAGTAGAACGGTAAATCGCTAAGTGCTTCAGGCACATCACCCAATTGTGAGAATATTTGCTGCATACCATTTTCTAAAAATGAACCGAACGTACCTGACGATACCGATGAAGTCGTAAAGTTAAATGATCGCTTACCCGTTACGTTATTCGCTTTATGCTCAGTAACATAACTACTGTGTACGTCTCCGCCTAAACTGATCACGCCAAATTGGCTCATAACATTATCAACAAACGAGGATTTAAATTGTGGAAAACCATCCCATTGGTCAGCTTCTAAGTAAAAACGTTGTTTTAACGCCGCAGGAATAGCATCAGAATTCAGTACCTCTTCCAGTAAGCTTAAGCCACTGTCCGCTCGACTCGCTGATAAGTCAAAAATCAGCGGTGAAAACGACACTGAACTGCCTAACATTTTCCAAGTACTGTTTGACGTAGCGAAGGTTTGTCCAAGCCATGCCGTTTGCGCCGCGTCAAAACCACTTTGTACTGACCTGCCTTGTAAATTAGCCACATACTCTAAATAACCAGCGTAAATGTCATAGGTGTCTTTCACCACAAGATAACGGCTACCAATAAAGTTAAATAGCGAGGTTTTACCCATAGTATAAAAAGCGAGTCCCTGTGCAACGCCCGTTTCAGTTAATGCTGGTAACATTTGGATCGGATGATCATTCGGTAAGCTTGCTTGTGCAGTGCTCAATACTTGGTTCAGATAACTGGTGGTTAAATTACCTTGTATCGCGGCGACCGCACGTTGCTGCGCTTTTGCTAAAGCTTGTGTTTCTGTCATTTCAACTCGTGCAAGTAACTCTTGCATGTAGAGGCCGGTAAAAATTTCTAAAAATGTTGCTTTATATGGCGCAAAAGCTGCGTCATCTATATTCACATACGGTGACATTTGGCTCACAATGCCATCAACCTGTGCTTGTGCCATGCCGGTGCCTAACAAAAAGCCACTTAAGGTTGCTTGGTCCATCGCAACGGTCGCTGGAAAAGCATCTTCAGGTAAAATATGATCAGGGCGATTAGTACGAAAATCTGTCATGGCTAGATGTAGATGTTGACCAAATTGAAAGTCACGATAAATACGGGTATTCGGGAATAGGTGTTCATCACTTATAGCTAATGTACCTGCCGCTAATTCGGCTGCGCTATGCACTTGTTCGTGATCAATAGGCATATATTCAAAATAAGCCATTTCTGAATTTTTCTTACGCTGGGTTTGTTGTTCATCACCGGCGCCATCAAGGTAAGTAGCCCTATCACTCCAGCTATCGTCAGAAAACTCATGATCATCCCATATCGCTATCATCGGAAAACGCTCATGGACACGTTGCAATAATTCATCTGTGCGGTAAGTTTTATAAAGCTGACGATAGTTATCTAAGCTGTTCGCCGCTTGGCTTTTGTTATCGCCGACACCTAAAGTTAACACACCCTCTTGGTCAGTAAACTCAATGCTACGGGCGCCACCTGCTGACTGGAATAACGCATCACCGGTAGTTTCATAAATATAATCACCTAAATGCACCACGAAATCTAAATCGTCATTATCAAGTAGTGACAAGTAGTTATTAAAATAACGACCGATATAATCCTGACATGAAACATAGGCAAACTTTACTTTGCTGTCACTATCAATTGCCGCAGCAGTTTTTGTTCGGCCGGTGCGACTGGCATAGTTTTTACCGCCGTTTTGATAAATAAAGCGATAATAGTAATGTTGCCCTGCTTCGAGTTCAGTTACCCGAATTTTTAAACAATGATCAGAGGCAGCTAAGGCATCAAAGCTTTCTTCAACTACTAAATTTGCAAACGCTTCATCATTGGCCACTTGTAATATAAGTGAAGTATCAGTACCTGAGCCATCATCAACACGGGTCCATAATATAACGGAGTCGGCTTTAGGGTCACCAGATACCACAGACTGTGGAAAATATTGACTGCCATCTAAAATACTCGGTTCAACTGGCTCAGGTGTTACCACAGCAGTTTTTTTATCTGAACCACCACAACCGACTAAGCTTGAGGTCACGACAACGCCAGCACTTACCGCTAGGGTTTTGATAAATTTTCGACGGGTGTAAATCATATTAAGCTCCTTCCTACTGATATTTAATTGTTGTTATAATTTTTACGATCAATTTCAATACTTATGACATGCTAAATTTAATTTATGACAATTTATCAATGCCTGACAAATTAACCTGCTTGTTGTTATTATTCTGGGTAACTGGTTATTTTTTTAATGTTTTGGTAAATGGGTTTCAGTTGCCGATACATTTTTCGATAAACCTGCTGATACAATTTGTTATACAACTGAACATTGGCTTGATTAGGTAAAAACGTTTGCTCGATACGAGTCATCGCCGTTGTTGCTTGTTGATAATTGGCAAAATAGCCCTGCCCGACCGCGGCATTAATCGCCGCACCTAAACCTGAGGTTTCAAAAGTATGTGGACGATGTGCGGGTAAATTAAAAATGTCAGCGGTCAGTTGTAAAGCAGCATCAGACTGTGAGCCACCACCGGAGACAATTAAGCGGGTAATTTTACATTTTTGGCGTTTTTCTAAACTTTCTTTACCTTCTCGTAAGGCATACGCTAGCCCTTCTAAAATAGAGCGGTAAATATGGGCGCGAGTATGGACATCACCAAAGCCAATAATCGCGCCTTTTGCTTCAAGGTTTTTTAAACCCGGCGACCAATAAGGTTGTAACATCAGTCCCATCGAGCCTGGCGGCACTTGCGCAACAAGTTGATCAAATAAACTCTCAGCACTAACCCCTAACACTTGCGCTTTATCTATTTCATTTTGGCCAAATTCTTGTTTGAACCAATTGACCATCCAAAAGCCGCGATAGATCATCACCTCACTATTAAAATTGTCAGGTATAGCCGAAGGATAAGGAGGAATAAATGCTTGCGGCTCAACATAGTTAACATTATTGGTATTTATGGTCGCGGTAGTACCATAACTTAAACTCGCCGTTTCAGGACTAATGCAACCTGAGCCCAGCACTTCACACGCTTTATCAGACGCTGAGGCGATTAAACTTGTGCCTGCCGCTATACCGGTATGTTTGGCAGCGGCGGCGGTGATCTCACCAAGTTTTTCGCCTGGTTTAACTAACGTTGGCAGCATTGACCTTTTCACCGGTAAGGCATGCCATTTCCAATCCCAAGCGTTGGCCCACGCTTGCTTTTTGTAATCAAAAGGCAGATAGCCAACAATACTGCCAATTGAGTCTTTAAACTGGCCAGTTAATTTATGGGTAAAAAAGCCAGATAATAACAAAAACTTATCGGTTTTTTGCCAAACTTCTGGCTGATACTGTTGCAACCAATTCGCTTGTGCTTTACGGCGAAAATAATCGACAACTTTACCTTGACCTATCAATGAAAATGCCACCCGCCAGTACCAAGGCATAGCTTTAGTGGGTTGAGATAAGCGTTGGTCTAACCAAAGAATGGCCGGGCGTAGCGCTTGAGCATTTTTATCTAAATTAATTACCGTACCACGCTGTGTGGTAATGGTAACCGCGGTGACTTTTTCACGGTAACCATTTTCAATCACCTCGCTTTGCTGCCAAAGTTGTTGACAACATTCACCTAACATTTGCCAAAAATAATCAACATTTTGTTCGGCCCAACCGGGATTTTCAGAAAAGTAGGCTTCAAGTTCAATTCGGCTTTTAGCCACCAAACTTCCTTGTAAATCAAATAACAAGGCACGAACACTTTGCGTGCCGTTATCTATGGTTAAAATCAAATCATCACGAGAATTACTGTTCTGATTTACTGTTGAAGCGCTTATTGTTGAGCGGGTATTTTTCATAAACTGCCTTGCTCTGCTTTAATTTCACACGCAGGCAAACTATAGGACTGTTGCCATAAGGATAGGTATCGAGTTATTTCTGCTTGCCATTTTGCTTCATTCCACGATAAATAAGGAGAGCAAAGCGCTTTAATTTGCGGTATTTGCTCACGTGCACCTTCGGGTAAAACATTACCAAGCCGAGTACGTCGCAACAGTAAATCATCAAGATGTTGTACTTGTTCAAAGCGCACTGACCAAATCAATTCGGCCCATAAATGTCGACTATAGCGTATTGGAGAACAGTGTGTTTTTTCACTGGCATTAACAAATGCCTGACTAAACTCGCCATAACAGGCTTGTATTTGCTGCTGCACATGCGCTTGAATGGATGACGATAAAGCCCACGAAAATTGAGATAATATCGGTTGCTGGCCCGCAATTTCAAGCGTTTTAGTTAGTGTTACTTTTTGCCGATTATTGTTGGTTGCCAAATGCTGGCAAGCCTTATTTAATACTTGCTCGGCAATCAATCTAAAGGTAGTTAACTTACCGCCGGTTACGGTAATCACGCCTTGATGTTGCTCAATATGATGCTCTCGTTTTTCTTTTGACGGGTCGAGCGAAGCGCCTGTGCTGGTAACGGGGCGAACACCAGCGAAGGTGGAAATAATGTCGTTTTGAGTAATATTAGCATCGGGGAATTGCTGTTTAACTGTCGCCAGTAAATAATCAAATTCTTCTTGGCTAATTTTAGCTTCAAACGACATATCCTCTTGGTGCTCAACGTCAGTGGTGCCAATAATAGTGACATTCTGCCAAGGATAGATTTGCACCGGCCTTTTATCGATTGGATGCTGAACAGAAATAACACTGGCGACAGGTAAACGCCAATTCGCTATCACCAAGTGACTGCCACGTAGCGGTCGCATGCAAAAACGAGTGTTTTTAGCTTGTTGCCCAGTGCTTTTACTTAGCCCCGATGAGCGTTCACCGGTATCTAATACATCCTTTTTTGATACATTGGTTTTTAATAGCTTAGACCAAGCGCCACAAGCATTTACCACCACGTTGGCATTGAGTGTTATCGCTTGTTCACTTTCTTCCAACTCAACGGTAATTTGATTATTTTTAGCACCAACAGCAAGGTTAGTCACTTTGGCATAATTGAGGGCTTGTCCAGCCAAATGTAATGACTCTTGGAGCAATCGTTGCACTAGTCGAGCGTCTTCGGTTAAGGCGTCGAAAAATTGCGTGCCGCCGAGTAAGTCAGTTTCTGCAACTTTTGGCGCCAATGCCAAGTACGAAGATTTTGGCCAAAACTTATGTTGCTTTGCACCGGCGATAAAATCATAACAAGACAGCAAGGTGTTAAATGTCCTAGGGCCCGGAAAGACTGTTTTATAATGACTCATGACAAAGCTTTGTTTACTAATTAAAGGCTCGCCCTGTGCAAGTAAGCGTTGACGTTCAGTCACTGACTCTCGGGTCAATGCCAACTGTCCTTGCGCCATGTAACGTAAACCACCATGAACCATTTTTGACGAACGGCTTGAACTACCCCAAGCAAAGTCTTTTTGCTCAAGTAATAACACTTTCAGGCCCATTTGGCAGGCGAGTTTCAATATGCCAGCACCGGTAATACCGCCGCCAATAATCACCATATCCCAACAAGACGCTGCACTAATCTCGCTAATACGTTGTTCGCGAGTCATTAAAACATTATGGCCAAGCTCAGCAATAGTGAGCTTAACTGTTTCAGTGTTGCTGTCATGGACTAAGTGCTGATTAACGTTATCTGCTCTGTTCATATTGGCCAATCCTCAGGCAATAACCCCATACTACTCAAGTAATGTGCCTGGGTTTAATTGCTGGTCAGCATCAAAATGCGTCGCTAGACTTTCTAGTACTTTCATACCTAATTCACCCTTTTCTACCGCGAGATAAGGCGCATGATCTTTACCGACACCATGTTGATGGCTGATAGTGCCGCCGTTATTCACAATAATTTCACTGGCTTGATGTTTTAGTTTTTGCCAACGAGCAAGCGTCGCTTGATAAGAGTCGGCATTTCGATAAAGGTAGGTGGTGTATAAACTACAACCTTGACTGTAAACATGCGATAAATGGGTAAATACATGGACCTTTTCACCTTCATCGGTTAAGCCATCACGCATTGCTGCTTCCACTTTGGCCATTAAATTATCAACATTGCCCCAGTCCGTTGCCGTTTCGAAGGTATCCACGACATAACCTTGTTGCCACAACGCTTCACGAAGATAAGGCGAGCGAAAACGATTGGCTTGCCATTTTTTACCTAATAACTCACCGGTACTAACGCCGCTGAATTTTTTCACAAAACGATTTAACTGCTTTTTGCTGGCTGAAATTTGTTGCTTGCTGCCGGTTAAACCAAAGGTCAACATACATTTTTCATCGCCACAGCCACGCAAAGATAAATAGCGTTCAAGCCATTTTATTGAGTTTTCATGACCGGCAAGCTTAAGCTGAGTTTGGGTTTCAACACAATTGCTCACTCTTAGCATTGATAAGGCAATACGCTGCTGAACACTTTCTTGACAAAACTGACTGGCAGCACGCCAATTAGGAAAGAAAATAACGGAAAATTTTTCCACATCAGCGACTTTACTTACCCGCACTTTCACTTGCGTTAAGATACCAAAGCGCCCTTCTGAGCCTAAAAGTAACTCACGTAAATCGGGGCCGGCAGATGAAGCTGGAAATGTTGGTACATCAAGAGAACCGGCAAAGGTTTCAATATTGCCGCCAGCAAACAATTGCTCAATACGGCCATAACGTAATGACTGTTGACCACTTGAGCGACTAGCAACCCAACCACCAATCGTCGAAAGTTCGAACGATTGTGGAAAATGCCCCAAAGTATAGCCACGCGCTAATAATTGAGCTTCAACCATCGGGCCCGGTGTACCGGCGCCAAAAGTTGCTATTTGGCTTTGTTCATCCAAATGCAGCAGTTGGTTCATTCGGCTCATGTTAACGGTTAACACCGCTCGTTCAGACACTTTAGGATTAATGTGGCCCACAACGCTAGTGCCGCCGCCATAAGGAATTAATTCAACATTATGCGCTTTTGCGTAGCGCAAAATGTCTTTTACATCTTGGCAATTTTCCGGAAAGCAAACCCCATCAGGAAAACAATGTATTTCCCCACTGTGCATGGCTAACCAATCAGGCAAAGACTGCCCTTTTGCGTGACGAACACGTTGCTCAGCATCAATTGATATTAATGGCTGCGCTGTTAGGCGTGTTTGAGGCACGGTTTTAATCACCTCGGCTAAACTAACATCCGATAGACGCTTTCCTTGCCCCACTAATTGGCTTAAAAATGTTCCAGCGGATTGTGGTAAATCCATCGAGGTACTTTCATCACCCCAACCATTCCAACGTCTCATGTTACTACCTTGCGATTAATTCACTGTTAGTTATCTCTTAGTTATGATAAAACGAAGCATGTAAGGGCGAAATGTCCTAAAAAGACAGTCAAGGTGACATTTTAGGACAAAGCTAAACAAGTCTGAAATTGTCTAGCCCCAGCCCTAAAACACTGAAAAGTAGCTAACAACATAGTTCATGACCAATATGACCAAAGTAAAAGCAGCCGAAAACAGCTCATTAACTAACTTAGGTGAAAGTCTAGGGCAAGCCTCAGTACCGGCAGTTAAACAATATTTGCAATTAGCCGCTGAGCAAAAGCTTGATATAGATGATATTTATCAACGTATTGGCTTAGACCTAGCGCTGTTTTCTGATAATAGCCAACATATTTCTGGGCTACATTTTCAGCAGCTAATCGCCTTATTACTTGAGCAATCTTCTGATGACTTATTTGGTTTACACACGGCGAAACATGTACAGCCCGGCTCTTATAGTGTGTTGGGCTATATCTCAATGAATTGTGAAAACTTAGGGCAAGCTATCACCAAAATTCAACCGTTTGAAAAATTGGTTGGTGATATGGGTACCACCAACTTTGCCGATTTAGGTGATAAGGTAAAAATTAGTTGGCACTGCCAATTTACAGAGCCAAACGTTAAACGCCACATGATCGACAATTGTCTTGGCTCTTGGTTAACCTTCGCGCGTTATTTAGTCAACCAAGCCAGTAACCCAAGTGAAATACTGCTCAGCCGAAAAAAACCCGCACTGAGTCAGCAAAATGAATATCAAGCCGTATTTAAATGCCCTATCCGTTTCGGGCAAGCAGAAAATGCCATTGTTTTTGACAAAACTTTATTATCGTTACCTTTAAATAAAGGTAACCAACAACTGCTATCAACACTGGAGAGTCATGCTCAAGCATTAATTTCTGATCTAACAACAGAAACCGATATGGCGACTCAACTAAAAAATAGCATAGCGAAGTCGCTTAAAACCGGCAATTTTCATCAACAAGACATTGCCGAGCAATTTGCTATGAGCGCTAAAACCTTGCAACGGCGCTTAGCAGCGTCAGGGATAACATTTCAAGCCGTACTCGATGAAACGCGACTTCAGTTAGCAAAAACACATTTAGCCGCAAGTAAATTGAACCTGAATGAAATCAGTATTGAACTGGGCTTTACCGAACCAAGATCTTTTTATCGTTGGTTTAATAAACTCACCCAGCAAACACCGGGCGATTATAGAAAAAACCTCATAAATAATAATACTGAATAAACTTGGTATAACAAACTGCACTTATATTTTGAGCAAGCATATTAATTTAGATATAAAGCGTAGGCGTAGACCTAACTAAATAAGCTTACTAGCCAATCAAAAGTTAGTACTGTGGTAAAGATTTTTAAACCGATCAAGCCTAAAAAAAGCACAATGAGTAGTACTTTAACTTTGCTACTTTTGATATTATTCCAATACAATAATTTTGCTTTAACTTCGCCCTTAAGCTCATCCATTGATTCTTTCATAATAATATTCCTTCTAAATTACTACTTAGCACTAAATAAAAAACGGTGGCTAACGTTGTGCTTACTACTCTAAGAGCCTAAGAAACGACAGCCGTTGAAACTAGCCTTTTGCTAATAACTGATCTAACCAACGCCCCGGTAATAAGCGCTTAAGCACCGAAAAAATCTTAGTTGGTGTAGTAATGCGATAGCGTAATCTAGGGCGCTTGCTTTCTAAAGCATGAATCAGTGCTTTAGTGACATCAATAGGCTCTAACGTGAACGCTGCATTTGATTTTTCACTGGTTAAACGCTCGATTTGCTGTTGATATTGTGCTTTATGGACACTGTTGTTTATATCAATATTACTTTGAAATGCCGTTAAGGCATTAGCACGAAACTGTGTATTGATAGGACCTGGCTGTAATAGTACCACCGCAATATTAGCCGTTTTTAATTCTAACCTTAAAGTATCCGTTAGCCCTTCTATTGCATATTTGGAGGCGTTATAAGCACCACGATAGGCCATGGAAACAAAACCCAATACTGAGCTACATTGAATGATTCGGCCATGACCTTGTTGCCGCATCACCGGGATAACTTGCTTGGTTAGTTCGTGCCAGCCAAAAACATTAGTGTCAAACTGCGCTTTTAGTGCCTGTGTAGGTAAATCTTCTAGCGCACCAGGTTGGCCATAAGCGCCATTATTAAATAAAAAGTCTAACTGGCCACCCGTTTTTTCAAGTACTTGTGTAAGCGTTTGTGTAATGCTTTCAGTGCTTGTTAAATCAAGTAGATAAGCAGTTAAGCCTTTAGCTTGCAGCTCAGCAACATCTTGCGGATTACGCGCTGTCGCAAATACTTGATAGCCACGTGCCGACAACGTAAGCGCAGCATGTAAACCTATACCTGATGAGCAGCCGGTAATTAAAATAGATTGAGTTGACATAAAGTGATGACAAAAATGAAGAACAGATAAATAGTAGCTTACTTGATTACCTTAGTCTTGAGAACTAACAGACAAACTTAATTACATTATTGTTGTTAAAGTGAAGTCATCAACAATTAAGCTGTAATCATATGAACTTGCGATTTTGCACCGAACACATTAGCTTACCACTCGTTATGGCTGAAGTTGCAATATGCAGTAAATATTTACAAGCTAATAGCCATATTATATTGAGCACCTGCAATCGCTTGATAGATTATAAATGCAAAGCTACTGCCTTCTTGCAGAAAATAAGGTTATAAATTAATAAATAATGCAAAGGAGAAGCCACTCACTTATGAATATACTCAAGCGTTACCATGCAATTTCTTCTCATGTTCTTTGGCTTAGCGTGATTATTATTGGCTTTACCACCATGAATGCCAACTCGCATGAGCTAGGCCCTAGGTTCGAAGGACATGAGTTCAAAGAAAACGAGCCAAAAACAACAACAAATGGTATTGACCAATCTTATAATATTCACTTTGCTAGCAGTATCCCCGAGCATAAAAAAGTTCAACTTAACACTTGGGTTGGCCACGCACGTAGAGCCTTACGGCTAGTATATGGCAAATTGCCGGTTGAAGACTTTGTCACTATTATTAAAGCTAGTCATGGCGGTAAGAGTGCGGTGCCTTGGGGGGAAGTTAATAGATATTCACCGCCTGAAGTGACTTTAGTGGTTAATATCAATAGTAACCTTGAGGCCTTAAAAGCAGACTGGACGATTTATCATGAATTTAGTCATTTACTTATACCTTATGATGCTGGTGATGCGAGATGGTTTTCAGAAGGTTTAGCCAGTTACTACCAAAATATCACTCAGGCTAGGGTGGGTATGTTTGACGAAAAAACCCTATGGCAAAAACTTTATGAAGGTTTCGAGCGTGGTAATAAACAGCAAAACTATGCTCATCAAAGACTAGATTACCTCAGTGATCACATCGGTGAAAATCGTAATTTTATGCGCATTTATTGGAGTGGTGCACTGTATTGGCTTAAAGCTGATATTGCACTAAGAACATTAGCCAAAAATACCGCTACGCCCTACTCGTTAGATCTAGCCTTAGCACAGTTACAAGCGTGCTGTTTTGATCGTTACCTCAGTGCTACTGAAATATCTCAAAAGCTAGACGAGTTAAGTAAAAGCAAAATATTTACCTCGTTACTCAATGAGTTTTCAGCAAGTTATGCTATTCCTGATTATTTGGCACCATTACGTTCATTAGGTGTGGAAGTTATCAACGGACATATCAGCTTAAATGACCAAGCTAAACTTAGCCCACAACGGCGTGCAATTTATACTCATGATACTTCAAGGGTATATATGGATTCATTAAAACCAGTAGAATAAAAATTACGCTTAAACGTAGCCTAATACCTCGCTTTAAAATTACTATTGCTCAACAGCACAGAATTAACTACCCTGTCGCCTATTGTTAGACTTAATTGCTGCTAAAAGCACGCAGCAATCAATATTAAAGGAAAGCACATGCCAAGAAGCTACTTATCATCTATACACATCTACATAATTACTATGTTATTACTGACATTAACCGGATGTTTTAACCCAGATCCGGCAATGAAAGCGGTGAATACTTATGTCGAAGAACAAAAAATAGATAAGAGCCAAGACCATTGGAAAACCCAATTAGTTAAACCTGAGGTAGTTGAATTTAACCCTGAAGCACAATATTTCTGGGATTTAGACACTAGCGAAGGAAAATTAGTGGTAAAGCTATTTCCTGAAACAGCCCCAATGCATGCAACAAGCACGATGTATTTAACACAATTAGGCTTTTATGATGACTTAGTTTTTCATCGCGTGATCAAACAGTTTATGGCACAAGGTGGTGATCCATTAGGCAACGGTACCGGTAACCCAGGTTATAAGTATGCTGGAGAATTTGACGACTCGTTAAGCCACGATAAAGCTGGGTTATTGAGTATGGCAAATTCTGGACCGAATACCGATGGTAGTCAGTTTTTTATCACCTTTAAGGCAACCCCTTGGTTAGACGGCAAACATACTATTTTTGGTGAGGTGGTTGAAGGCTTAGATACCACATTAGCCGCGATAGAAGCTTTAGGTAGCCGCTCAGGTCGCACACAAAAAGAAGTAAAAATTATCAAGGCAACAATTCGTATTGAATAGAATAAAGCGCAAAGGTGTAGTAGTTCGCTAAAGGTAGTTTCGTTTAGGTTTAGTTACTCTAGCCATCTATATTTAGCCTATTAACAGGGCCATGTAAAAACAAACCAACGAGATTTAAATTATGAATCAAGATTTAAAGTTAATAATAAAAAACTATAAAGAAGATAAAGAAACCGTATATAACAGTTGGTTTGTAAATAATGATGAAAGATTAAAAGCATTTCGTACTATTCGAAGAGGCGTATTTAATGTCATTAAGGATATAAAGAATGGTAATTTTGGCAATGACTTTAAAGGCTCATCCTTAGAGTTTGTCTTGAACTGCATTACGGAGCAAAAGCAAATATTTAAAGGTGCTTCACATCCTTTTTATTGGAAACCAAAATTACGAATACCCGATATCTATGAAAATGAAGAAAACAAATTAGCTTTTGGCCAGTTTCTTGAAAAATGTATAAATGCCACAAAAGAAGAGCAACTACTTAAAGAAATAATCTTACTCGACAAAAGAAAAATTAAAGGCTTAGGCCCTGCGGTTGCAAGCATTATGTATTTTTTACACCCGACAATTATACCACCTTGCAATACCGCCATTGTTAATGGTTTTAATTCACTATTTAAAGATAAAGTTAAGCTCGGTTCATGGGCTGAATATTTAAGAATGAGAGAAATTATAATTGAAAAAAACAATGAATTGAAATTTGAATTATCAAATGATTTAGGCGCTTTTGCAGGTCTTTTATTTGATGTTGGAGAAAAGAAACTATTAATTAGCAACGATCATATTTCTGATGAAGAGAGAGTAAAAATAGATAAGAAACTCAAAAAAAGGCACAAAGAAGTAATAAACGAAATGGAGGAAGAAGATCTCCATACAGAAATGCAATATCACATTATGACCATTGGCGGAGCTATAGGCTATGATGTTATCGCAGCTTCAAATGACCGTTCAAAATGTCACAATGGTAACAGTTTATCATTCATTAGCCTTAATAAATTTCCTGAATTAAAAGTCGCAAAAGATACATACAAAACTATCAGATTGATTGATGCTGTATGGTTTGACAAAGACACAGACAATATCGCTTGCGCTTTTGAAGTAGAAAAGAGCACCTCTATATATTCAGGAATATTAAGACTCACCGACCTGCATTATTCCTTTAAAAAAAATCCTCCGTCTTTATATCTCATCATTCCGGATAATCGAGAAAAAGACGTTTTATTACAACTACAAAGACCATCTATAAAAAATAACAACATTGAAATACTCTACATATTGTTTTCCGAATTAAAAAACAACTGTGATGCAATATGCAAGTTTGGCGAAGATAAAGAAATACTTAGAAAAATATCAAAAGTTGCTAATTGAAAAATCATATAAGAACTGCTGTTTCCGACAATTTAAAGCAACACGTTTTTGCATTTAAAAGAAAACAGAAAAATTGAAGGCCCCCACTTAAAAAGCGACATAAAAAACTGCTGTTGATTAAACTTATACCATTTTACTAAGTTTCTTGGGGGCGTTCAAAATTCTGTGTCAGCTTAAATTTTTAAATAGCCAATTTACTTATTTAGTGCTGCTTTAGCTGCTTCAACTTTACTAAAATCAAGCCCTAACTCATCAACTGCTTCTTTAATTAACGCTGGATTTTGCATTAACAGCATCATCATAGCTTGTAATTTTTCTTGTGGAATACCTAATTGCTGCACGGTTGCCATTGCCATTAATGGGTTTTCTGTTAGTGCTTGAAATACAGCTTTGGTTTGTTCATCGCTAACGTTATGTTCTTTCAAAATTGCAATAATTGGATTCATCAGTTTTCCTATTTCCTACTTGTTTGTTTATTAATTTCTACACCCGCAATTACAGTTAATATTGGTGCTTGAGGCATACATTTCAACTTAAACAGGTAATATACTAGCGCTTTGTTCTTACCCACTTATGATTTAGCTTTATTAATTAAAGTTAACCATTAATATTAATTACGTTTATTTTTTGGTACATAATTTAAAATTGACAGTGGCACAACTTTCTTAACCGGAAATTCATCAAATTCTTTACGATCAATAATATGCCCCAACCTGCTTTCAATCGCGCATAAGTTTCTAAAGTTGTCTTTAGCAACAAAAGAAACCGCTTCACCACTCTTACCCGCACGGCCGGTACGACCAATACGATGAATATAGTCATCAACCTTATCAGGTAAGTCATAATTAACCACACGAGCTAATTCACCAATATCAATACCGCGTGCCGCAATGCCCGTGGCAACTAGAAAATTAATCTTACCCGCCTTAAAATCATTTAGTATTTGTTCTCGTACGGCTTGGGTACGACCACTATGAATTGACTCAGCTTTAATGCCGCGTTTTTCCAATTGACTAACAAGCTTTGCAGCACCATGTTTTGTCTCAATAAAAATTAATGCCTGCTGCCATTGCTGCTCTTTAATTAAATAACTTAATAACGCTGACTTATTAGTTTTATCCACCGTTACTAACCACTGGGTTATTTTTGGTTTTGATGCTTGGCTTTTAGTAACAGAAATTTCAGTAGCACGATGAATAGTTCGTCTTGCTAAGGCTCTGATATCATCAGAAATGGTCGCAGAAAACAATAAGTTCTGTCGTTGCTCAGGTAAGCGTTCAATAATCTTATTAATGTCGTCGATAAAGCCCATATCCAACATCCGATCGGCTTCGTCCAAAACAAAAGCTTCCAGCTGGTCAAAAACTACCGCACGTTGATGTGCCATATCAAGTAATCGTCCAGGCGTGGCAACAAGGATATCAATTCCCCAAATTAAGCGTTGCTTCTGCGGCTCTATTTCTGTGCCACCATACATTGCCATAGAACTGATATCCAAGTATTTACCGTATTGAGCAATACTCGCTTCCACTTGCACTGCTAACTCACGCGTTGGCGTTAAAATCAGCACACGAACGCGTTTACCACGTAAATGACGCTCTTCATCACCTTTAGCGGCGCTTAATCTTTCTAACAATGGTAAGACAAAACTGGCCGTTTTTCCTGTGCCGGTTTGCGCGGCAGCTATAATATCTTTACCTGATAAAATAACAGGTATCGCCTGTTTTTGAATTTCAGTAGCTTCAGGGTAATTTAAATCAGCTAGCGCGTTTACGATTGGGGCTGACAATCCAAGTTGGGAAAATGGCATTAAAAATCTCTTCAGGTCTATACATACGAACAAATGAGGAAAATTAGATAATTCTCTCAATATTAGTGGCGATTATAGCATTAATAACCCAGAGCATGTAGCCAACTTTATGATGGTTAGAGTGGGCATTTAAAATGCTTAAGTCGTCATTAACTGACTACCCAAAAGTATGAAAATTACTTATAGATATAACAGCTTACAAAAATTCAATAATTATAAACTTTGTTATACTACAATTTCATTTATCATGTTTTTAGTTGTGTTACTAAAACGGTAATGTCATAGTTAATATAATCATCTACTTAGATTAATTGTGTAATGGAAAATACTGATAATAAAAATGATAACGATGACATTTCTTATGGCAATGTTTACGTAATGACTCATTCATTTTTTAGTGACGTGATAAAAATTGGCTGTACCCCAACCGACCCAGACGAGCATGCAATAGCACTATCAGAAAAAACACCAGGTGACTACAAAGTCGTGTTTTCGTTAAAATGTGCCAATCCCTGTAAAGTAAAAAATCAAATTCGTGAATATTTAAATGCTAAAGAGTACGTAAATGAATTTTATCAAGTTCCCGCTGAAGTAGCAGAAAATCTTCTAAAGCGCGAAAGCTTAAGGATCCCTATTTTTAACGCAAATTAAATTGTCACCCGACTATTTATTTGAACTTATGATAAGCAACCTGACTAACAATCAACATTTCACTACCTGCGCTACATAAATAAACCTAGGTACTTGCTGCTTATAGCCGTTGTTTTTTAGTTTAAGCGTGCTTAGTTAATAAAGGAAAATAGCATTAAAGGCATAATACCAAACCGATTAAGTTTGTTCTCTCTCAGCGGTTATCGAATCGCTGACAAGCTCCCCAAGGGTGATTTTAAAAGGCTTACAGGCCGCGTTATTGTTCGATAAGGCTCTCACAGGGATGTGAGTCATTAGAACAACATAGGAGCAGTTGTCGAGAATAACCATTATCTTCAATCAATGCCTTACCTACATGGATGTTGGTCCTTAGCTTCAGTCTGGAACTGTGAACCTGTGCCGCTTAGCCTTTTAAGTTTCACTGACTGGAAAAAAACTTAGAAGAATTGGTATAATTTTATATTGCATCGCCTTTTTACTCCCAAGTATGGGAATTTATCCTATTCATTACTCAAACAACGAACTATTTTTACTATCAGTTTATTACTCAGGTGTTTATGGTCCCTCATTTTATGACTCACTTTCTTCAGTTGGCAATGCTGATCACCATAGTAATCATTAGCATAATTGCATTCGACATATTGCTGATTAATCATTTCAGTATTGGATTTATTTGTTAGACTCAATAAGGCTTGCGTGTTATCAGTGATACTTTCAATGATGTTGTTAATTATATTTTTCATGTAATCGACCTGTGAATGAATAATAAGTTTATTGTACCGACCTTTTTCATACAGTAAATTTGATAAAATTAATAAAGTAATTCTAAAAAATAGATGCATAATATTATTGAATGAGCACTATTCTCTACCAAAGTAAGCTTTAATGGCACTTTTTCGCGAGTTGTTCACTAAAGATATCACGCAATAGTGTCAGCTCATTGGTTCTTACATAATTAGGCCTAATAACTAATGCTATAGTACGATGTGGTCCTGGCTCGTTTAAATGAATCGCTCTAATTTCTGATTCATCATAAATTAACTGATCTAGCGCCATTTGGGGTACTAACGTTGTACCTAACTTACCTGCCACCATTTGAATTAAGGTATGCAAACTGGCTGAGTCAAAGTCGGTGTCTTGTTTATCATTTTGCATACTACATGCGGCTAATGCTTGATCTTTTAAGCAATGACCATCTTTTAACAGCATTAACTTATCAATTTCTAATTCTTCACTGGTGATTTCCTTTAATTGACTTGAGCATTCATCTTTATGGCTAACCCAGTAAAAGTCTTCTTGCCAAAAATCAAAGTTCATTAAACCATGAATAGGAAATGGTAACGCCAGTATAGCGGCATCAATATCACCGTTTCTGACCATATCAACTAATACCTGAGATTGTTCTTCAATTATTTTCAATTTAAAATTTGGATGTTGTCGTCTAACTTCGGGTAATACTTTAGGTAACAAATAAGGACCGATTGTAGGAATAACACCAATAGTCATAGAATTAATGAATGATGCCTTATTCGCTTGCGAAAGTTGCAGTAACTCATCTAATTCAAGTTTAACTTTCTTTGCTTTATCTAAAATTAATTGACCATTACTTGTGATCAATACTTGCTTATTATTACGCTCAAAAATGGTGGTACCTAACTGTTTTTCAAGTTCAATAATCGCGGTGCTTAACGCAGATTGTGAAACATTACAGGCATCTGCCGCTTTCTTAAAGTGCAAGGTTTTCTCAACAGCTAAGGCATAGTGCAATTGTTTTAATGAAATCATAATTTTCCGTTTTCAACATCTGTTGATATCACTGATATCAGGTTAACATTGATAGTTGTTATTGAACGTAAAGCTCAGTTTAATCAATTTTTTATATTATATCATCATAGATAAGCTTATCTGACTCCCAAAGTACTGCCTTCTTTTAAAAAGAACATTAAGCCAATGATTTAAAATGGTAAACCTAACCATTGAAAAAACAGAACACTATCTTCCAATCAATCAATTATAAAAATAAGCAAAGCAGCTCTATGCTTTAAGCATCAAGATTTACCTAAATATATCAAAATAAATGTCGGGGAATAATTATGCTTAAAAAATCACTTCCATTAGCTGCCGCAATATCAGTAGCGATATCAACAATCACCTTATCGACTTCAGCACTCGCTGCAACAGTCGCTAAAACTAACCAATTCTGGTGGCCTGAGCAATTAAACCTCAGCCCTTTGCGACAACATGGCGCTGAATCAAATCCATATGGCGAACAATTTAATTACGCAAAAGAATTTGCCACAGTTGATATAGCTCAGCTAAAAAAAGATATTGAAACAACACTAACAGATTCAAAAGCCTGGTGGCCTGCCGATTGGGGACATTATGGTCCATTGATGATCAGAATGGCGTGGCATAGCTCCGGCGTTTATCGTGTCCATGATGGCCGTGGCGGTGCCTCTGGCGGACAACAACGTTTCGATCCACTCAATAGCTGGCCTGACAATGTCAACCTCGATAAAGCTCGTCGTTTACTCTGGCCGGTAAAACAAAAATACGGTCGTAAAGTTTCATGGGCTGATTTAATGGTGCTTTCTGGTAATGTTGCTCTAGAATCTATGGGCTTTAAAACACTAGGTTTTGCTGGTGGCAGAAGCGATGACTGGGAGCCTGACCTTGTATACTGGGGCCCTGAAACATTGATGCTTGACGACAAGCGCCGAGATAAAAAAGGTAAGCTAAAAGGTCCTCTTGCCGCTGTAGAAATGGGTTTAATTTACGTTAACCCTGTTGGCCCTCATGGCAACCCAGATCCACTGCTTGCTGCTAAAGACATTCGAATGTCATTTGGTCGCATGGCAATGAATGATGAAGAAATTGTCGCGCTTTCTGCTGGTGGTCATACATTAGGCAAAGCTCACGGCGCGAAAAAACCAGAGAAATGTATCGGCGCAGAGCCTGGTGCAGCACCAATCGAACAGCAAGGTTTAGGTTGGAAAAACAGCTGTGACTCAGGAGTAGGTGCAGATGCAACCGGTAGTGGCTTAGAAGGCGCTTGGACTGTTACACCAACAAAATGGTCGTCAAACTATCTTGATAATTTAATGAATTTTACTTGGGTTAAAACCAGAAGTCCTGCTGGCGCTATTCAATGGACTCCGAAAGAAAAATTCGCTGCTAATTTAGTGCCTGATGCTCATATTCCTAATAAACGTAATGCCCCTATTATGTTTACCACTGATTTAGCATTAAAAGAAGATCCGAGCTTTCGAAAAATTGTTGAACGCTTTAGAGCTGATCCAAATGAATTTAACAAAGCATTCGCCAAAGCTTGGTTCAAGTTAACTCATCGTGATATGGGACCAAGAGCACGCTACGTTGGCGCTGAAATTCCAAGTGAAATATCATTATGGCAAGACCCTATTCCTGAAGTTAACGGGGCATTAATTTCAGCTACTGATATTAGTAAGCTTAAAAAACAACTGTTAAATTCGGGGCTTTCTAGTGAAGAGTTAATAAGAACAGCTTGGGCATCAGCGGCAAGTCATCGTGTTACAGACATGCGAGGAGGCGCAAACGGTGCTCGAATTCAACTTGAGCCACAAAAGAGCTGGCAGGTAAATAATCCCGCTGAACTGCAAGGTGTATTAGCTAAACTTAAAGCCGTACAGCGTGACTTTAATCAGCAATCATCAAATAAAAAAGTTTCGTTAGCTGATTTAATTGTCTTAGGTGGTGCTGCTGCAATCGAGCAAGCCGCAAAAGCGGCAGGACACACAATTAACGTGCCTTTTAGTGCCGGTCGTGCTGATGCAACTCAAGCCCAAACAGATGTAAAATCTTTTAATTACTTAAAACCTGATGCTGACGGATTTCGTAATTACTACAACGATGATAGTTACATGTCGCCTGCCGAAATGTTAGTTGATAAAGCCAACTTTCTTGGTCTAAATGTACCTGAAATGACGGTTCTTGTTGGTGGTATGCGTGTATTAAACGCTAACTATGACGGTTCTTCTTCTGGTGTATTTACTAAAACTCCGGGTGTATTAACAAATGACTTTTTTGTTAACTTACTTGATATGTCAACAACATGGCGTAAAAATGAAGCTCAAGCAGGCTTATACCAAGGTTTTGATCGCATGTCGGATACATTAAAATGGCAAGCAACACCGGTGGATTTAATTTTTGGCTCTAGCTCTGAACTTCGTGCTATTGCAGAAGTTTATGCCTCTGATGATGCATCGGACAAGTTCGTTAATGACTTTGTTAAAGCCTGGGTTAAAGTCATGCAACTAGATCGCTTTGACCTTAAATAAGCGAAGATGACATAAAGTAGCAATGATCGTGTTTTAGGCTGATATTGTGAAATGATAGCGTTTTGAAATGGTGGTCTTTTGAAATAAAGTTGTCATAAAACCGGTAAAAACAAAAAGCGAGTAAAGCTATCTAATAGCACTACTCGCTTTTTTATAGTTAGCCCATTACCACTGCATTGGGTCAACTTTATAATACTGGGTTAATTGTCGATATAGCTTTGGATGCTGGTGATTAAATTGCTTAGATTGCTCAAAAAACACTTCCGTTGCCACCGCAAAAAATTCTGCTGGGTTTGTTGCCCCATAATAATCAAATAGCGATCTTGCCCCGGTATTAGCCTGCTTTTTTAGTAGCTCAAATTGTTTGGAAAAAACTTCTGACCAACATTGATAGCTTTGTCCACTGTCTAATATTGGTGCGCCATTAGCACTGCCATCTTCTTGGTCAAGTTGATGGGCAAATTCATGAATGACCACATTACGGCCATCATCTGGAATTTCTGCCCCTTCTAAGGTATCTTGCCACGACAAAACCACTTTACCAAAATCCCAAGATTCGCCAGCTAAAACTAATTTTTGAGTAAAATAAACCCCGTCTCCACTGCGTGTTTGTTGCTGTTTAACAAAGGCACTAGGATAAACTAAGATGGTTTGCAATTTCGGGTAATAGTTAGTTTTACGATTAAGTAACAACAAACAAGCTTGTGCTGCGATGGTGATTTTTATTTCATCAGTGATCACCACACCATTACAGCCCACAAATTCTTTTTCAGCTATAAACACCTGAATATGCTGTTTTAACTGTAATTGTAGATCTGCCGGCATCTTTCTGAAATAAGGAATTCTTTGTTGAATAATTTTTCGCCATGATTTTTTAAACGGTTTAGCTTTTATCAAGCGACGTTTATGCTCCAACCAATAAGGCTTTCCAGCTAAATAGGCAATGAGTAGTAAACCAATAAATACAGGTAGTAAGTATGACAACATATTAAAATAACCAGATAAGCTTTATTAGTAAATGTGGACAAGTGAATCAAATAGCAAATTATTTTTATATATCAGTCTTATAAAGCCTTGATAATAGATAAATTAAAAATAATTAAAAATAATTAAAAAAAAGATAAAACAATTTGAACTTAACTCACAATAAGCACTCATACTAGGTGAGAGAATTTATTTCCCTAGTGTTTTATGTTTTTATAATGCGTTTACTTATTTATAGTAAACGCTTTTTTTTGGCTGAAATTTAGCCAAAAAAAAGTCTTACAACTTATAATTTAAATTCTTTGTTAATCCGCAGCCAATAAAAAAGCCAATAGCTGAAATAGGCATTGGCTTTACGTAGCGTTACACTTTATTGTTTAGCTAGCTATATTTTAGCCAGCATTATTAACTTCCAGCGGCTATTTTTCGCGCTTGATGCAATTTTTTATAGCTATCGATTAATCTTAAATGTTTATCTAAGCCTTCAAGGTTCATGCTGGTTTCGCTAAGACCGAAGAACTTAACATCGCCATTGATAGAGCCGATAACATTATCCATCACACTCTGACCAAACATGCGAGTAAAATTCACTAAGAAGTCTTCAAGTTCCATTTCTTCATCTAAAGCAATTTCAAGTACCGCCTGCATCGCTTGATAAAACAGACGTCGTTCAACAGTGTTATCGTTAAATTGTAAGAACTCTTCTACTAGTTCTTGTGCAGCTTCCAAAGCGCCTAATGCCAAATAAATGAGTAACTTAAGCTCTAGAATTGTCAGTTGTCCCCAAACGGTATTTTCATCGAATTCAATACCAATTAAGGTACGAATATCAATATAGTTATCAAGTTGGCTATCTTCTAAACGGGTCACTAAACTTTCTAACGCGTCATCATCCAAAATATGCAAGTTGAGGATATCTTCACGATAATTTAGCGCCTTATTGGTATTATCCCAAATGAGGTCTTCTACCGGATAAATTTCTGAATAATCAGGCACTAATATACGACAAGCGGTTGCACCAAGTTGGTCAAATACTGCAACATAAGCCTCTTTACCTAAGTCTTTTAAAATAGCGAATAAACAGTCGTTTTCTTCTGCACTGCTACCAGAGAAATCCCACTCACTGAACTCATAATCATGCTTATTGCTAAAGAAGCGCCACGAGATCACCCCTGTTGAATCAATAAAATGTTCAACAGCATTTTCTGGCTCTGATACCGCCAAACTATTAAAAGTTGGTCTTGGCACATCATTTAAGCCTTCAAAACTACGACCTTGTAGCAATTCAGTTAAACTGCGCTCTAACGCCACTTCAAAACTTGGATGCGCGCCAAAAGAAGCAAATACGCCACCGGTTTTAGGGTTCATCAGCGTGACACACATCACCGGAAATTGACCACCTAAAGACGCATCTTTTACGACAACAGGGAAGCCCTGATCTTCAAGCGCTTGGATACCAGCAAGAATGCTCGGGTATTTTTCAAGTACGTTTTTAGGTACATCGGGTAAAACAATTTCTTGCTCGATGATCTGTCTTTTTACCGCTCGTTCAAATATTTCAGACAAGCACTGTACTTGCGCTTCAGCTAAGTTATTACCTGCGCTCATGCCATTACTTAAAAATAAATTTTCAATTAAGTTAGATGGGAAATACACCGTTTCACCATCTGATTGACGCGTATAAGGAATAGCGCAAATACCACGGTCAATATTACCCGAATTTGTATCAATTAAGTTAGAGCCGCGCAATTCATCATCGGGGTTATAAAGCTCAAGACAATGATCATCTAAAATACCGCTAGGTAAGTCATCACTTTCATCTAACTCAAACCATTTTTCATTTGGGTAGTGAACAAAGTCACTGTTGGCGATGTCTTGACCTAAAAACTGATCATTATAGAAAAAGTTACAGTTAAGACGTTCAATAAACTCACCTAAGGCAGAGCAAAGCGCGCTTTCTTTGGTTGCCCCTTTACCATTGGTAAAACACATTGGCGAGGCAGCGTCACGAATATGCAATGACCAAACATTCGGGACAATATTACGCCACGAGGCAATTTCTATTTTCATACCAAGGCCAGCTAATATAGCGGTCATGTTGGCAATGGTTTCTTCAAGCGGTAAGTCTTTGCCTAAAATAAAAGTACTGGCTTGTTCTGTAGAACCTGACATCAACATGGCCTGTGCGTCTTCTTCAAGGCTATCAACAAGATCTACTTTGAATTCAGGACCTGTTTGTATCACTTTTTTAACCGTACAACGATCAATAGAGCGTCTGATGCCTAATCGATCTTTTTCTGAAATACTTTCTGGCAATTCAACTTGAATTTGAAATATTTGCTTATAACGATCTTCAGGGTCAACAATGTTATTTTGTGACAAACGAATATTTTCAGTTGGAATATCGCGAGAGTTGCAATAAACCTTGACAAAGTAAGCCGCACACATCGCCGAAGAGGCAAGAAAATAATCAAAAGGTCCTGGCGCTGAGCCATCACCTTTATAGCGAATAGGTTGATCGGCGATGACGGTAAAGTCATCAAATTTAGCTTCAACTTTTACGTTGTCGAGAAAATTAACTTTAATTTCCATTGAATTGGGCCCTACAATTGACTGCTGTTCTTGGTTATATTTCTGTTTGAAATCTTACCAAATAGCGAATTTATCTTAATGAGGGGAATTATCGTTTTTTTTGCCCGAATAGTCTTGGGTTAATTACACAAAGTGGAGAAATAGCCGGATAAATCTAGCAAGGGGTATGAAAATAGTGGCTAGTCAAAGGTCAAATTAGCACGGTTATTGTTTTCGATCGTTATATCGCAACGTAAGTTAAAAATAAAGGCCGATAAAAGCTACCGACCTTATATACCCAAATCACTTGAAATTGGTTTGGGTATAAAACACATCACTGAGTCTGTCATTAAGGACAATTGATTGAAAGACGCTCTTGCTCATTTTCTGGTGATTCAAAAATAATATTACTGACAGAGATCTTAGCAGTCCCTGCGGTATATAGTGCAAATGGCGAAACAATTTTATCCATTTGTATACCTTGCTTAGCAAAACAGCGTAAATCTATCGCAATATCTTGCCACTGCCCGGCAGGAAGGGCTTTTAACTGTTTTTCGATATTGACAGCGGCGCGGCAGCTCCCCATAGCATCACCTTCAGACTCACAATGCATTTCAACGAAAACTGGCTTATTGGCCGTTTTATTGAAAGCACCGTCATGCTTTATGGTCATCACTAATGACGACTTTTGCTCAAGTTCAAACGATAGGTCTTCTCTGAAACTGCTAGAAAAAATAATTCCCGCTTTCGCACTACCGTCAGTTTCAAAACGAAAAGCATCTTCTTGTACGACTTTATCAACAGTACGATACACAATACCCGGCAACATCGCGCTATTCGACAGCAACTCAGCAGCTTGCAATGAAGACGTTAAAAACATCCGCCAAGGCTTAGCCACTTGGCCAGAAAAAACCACGGTGCTTTTTGCTAGACTTGCATCCGTGCTTAACTGCTCTGACAAACCATCAAGTGGGTATTTTTGCTTTTGCTGGGTGTCACCTCGGTAAGTTAAACCGTAGCCATAAGGTAACAACGGCTGGTAGTCGTCATCAAATCGGTTAACCGTTTGCGTTGCTGTTTTTGGCCAAGAAAAGGAAAGTTTACCTTTAAAGTCATGCTGGTTCTTATGAGCTTTATCGGTTAAAAGCACATCAGCAACCGCCTTACCTTCAGAGCCAGGTAACCAAGCAGCAACAAAAGCATCACTCGCATTAAGCTCAGCATTTACCCAGAGAGGTCTGCCACTGATAAAAACACTGACCACGGGAATACCTTGGCTTTTAAGTTTTTTCAATAGCGCCAAGTCAGTTTTCAAACCGCGTTGATAAGCTAAATTATCTTTATCGCCATGACCTTCTGCATAGGGTTCTTCACCAAAAACTACAATAGCGACGTCAGGTTTTTGTTGGTACTGGCCATTTTCACTCAGTGAAATAGTACCGCCGGCAGCTTGAACTTGTTGCGCAAGTCCATCATATATTGACGAGCCGCCAGGAAAATCTGCATTGCTATTATTGGTACCTTGCCAAGTTATACTCCAACCGCCTGACTGCTTGCCGATATTATCAGCGGCATCACCGGCAACTAAAATATTCAACTTAGGTGAAAGCGGTAATATATTGGCTTTGTTTTTCAGCAGCACTAATGACTCGCGCACGGCTTGTCGGGCCACCTCTCGATGTGCTTCACTACCAATAAGTTCGGTTTTCCCAGAATACAGTCGTTTAGCAGGACTTGGTTTACTAAATAGTCCTGCTCGTAATTTAACCCGCAGAATACGGCTAACCGCATCATCAATACGAGATTGTGGGATAACACCTTGTTTAACTTGCGCTATAGTGTTTTCCAGTAAGGGTTTCCAAGCATCGGTTGGCACCATAAAAATATCCAAACCAGCATTAGCGGCTTGTGGACAGTTATCATTCGTACAACCAACAATTTGTCCGTGACCATTCCAGTCGCCAACAATAAAGCCATCAAAGCCCATTTTTTCTTTTAATACCTCGGTTAATAAATAACCATTGCCGTGTATTTTATCACCGTGCCAACTATTAAATGACGCCATTACTGATTGCGCGCCAGCAGTTAAACCGCCAACATAACCTTGGGCATGAATGTTATATAACGCTTGCTCTGATGATATATTATCACCTTGATCATCACCGGCTATCGTACCGCCATCACCAATAAAATGTTTAACGGTACTGATCACGCGATCATCACCTAAAAAATCACTGCCCGCATGCCCTTGTAAACCTTTGACTACTGCAGCAGCATAAGATTTTACAATTTCAGGATCTTCAGAGTAACCTTCATAGGCACGGCCCCAGCGATCATCTCTCACCGTTGCAACGGTTGGTGCAAACACCCAGTCAATCCCCGTCACCATCACTTCTGTCGCCGTTATCTTGGCAATTTTTTCAACTAACTCAGGATTATAAGCGGCTCCCAAGCCAATATTGTGGGGAAATAAAGTCGCACCAATAACATTATTATGACCATGAACAGCGTCCGTACCCCACATAGTTGGGATCGTAGAACCATCGAGAGAATCATCAATTGACGCTTGATACATTGCTTCTGCAAGCGCAATCCAATCCTGCGGTGTTGCATGTTTATTATTATTGGGGAATGCGCCACCGCCATTAAGATAAGAGCCAAAACCATATTTACGCATATCCTCAGTGGTGATATCACGAATTTCTGGTTGGATCATTTGCGCAATTTTTTGCTCTAAAGTCATCGTTGACAACATTGTTTTTACTTGTTGTTCAAGGGCGGCATCGGTTTTAACGGCTGAATTTATTGTTGGCCAAATTGATAAATCGCGATCAGATTGTTCGGTACTCGCTTCATGGTTACTTGCTTGTTCTTGAGTTGCTGAGTTACAGCCCTGCATCGCAAGAAAAACGGCAGCCGAGAGCAGAGCAAAGGTTAATTTATTCATGATGCACGCTCCTGAGTAGAAGCTGCAGTTGGCGTAGCGCCACTCATGCCGTAATAAACAATATACCCATAACAAAATACCGGGATAACAAATGACAATTGCACGCCAACAAGATCAGCAAGAACACCTTGCAGCAACGGTACAATCGCACCACCAACAATGGCTAAACAAAGAATACCGGCACCTTGACTGGTATGTTTATCTAAACCATTGAGCGCTAGACTAAAAATAGTCGGAAACATAATAGAATTACACAGACCTACTAATAAAATGGCCCACATCGCAACAACACCACTGGTCAGTATAGCAATAGTCACTAATGCCAGCGCAAAAAGCGCATTAAAACTAAGGGCTTTATTAGCAGAAATTTTTTGCATAACAACGGCACCAATAAAACGGCCAACCATGGCTCCGCCCCAATAATACGTTAAGTATTTTGCGGCTTGTGATTCTTCTAAACCTGCAATATTGGCTTCACCAAAAAAGTTAATTAAAAAGCTACCTATTGACACTTCAGCGCCAACATAAACAAAAATTCCTAACGCGCCTAAAACTAGATGACGATATTGCCACGCAGAGCCTTCTAGCACTTCATCAGCTTGGATTTCTGCACTGCTAATATGCGGTAACTTTAACCAAGCAAAAACAGCAGCCAATAGTAATAAAGCCGCGGTTAATATTAAATAAGGCACTTTCACTGAATCTGCCGAAGGCGCAACTGACATCGAGCTTGCCGCTTCATTAAGAATAAACAAAGCTCCTAAATATGGCGCAACCGTTGTACCTAATGAATTAAAGGCTTGGGTCATAGTTAGGCGTGACGACGCCGATTCTTTTGGTCCAAGCAAAGTAACATAAGGGTTTGCAGAAACTTGTAAAATAGTGATACCACTTGCTAAGACAAACAAAGCTGACAAAAACATCGGGTAACTGTGCATTGATGCTGCCGGATAAAACATCAAACAACCTAAGGCAGCAACAACTAGCCCTGCGACTATGCCTTTTTGATAACCCACTTTTTTCACTAGCTGCCCGGCCGGTAATGACACTAAAAAATATGCGCCAAAAAAGCAAAACTGCACCAACATTGATTGCGTGTAAGTTAAAGCAAAAATAGCTTTTAAATGAGGAATAAGAATGTCGTTTAAGCAGGTAATAAAGCCCCACATAAAAAACAATGTTGTTAATGAGATCAGCGCAAAACGATTTTGATTCGGTGAACCAATATTAGCGTCGCTATGTTGGCTGTCTAATACAGCTGAAGTGCTAGCCATAAGAAAAGTCCTATACAATGGAAATAGCATGTCATGTGCTGTCAATATTCATTAAATTAAGCTTCAGCAAGTTAATGAATATATTAGTGGTACATCACAAGACAAAATTTAGAGAAATGTGCGCCTACAGATCATGCAGGCGCTACGTTTATGACCGATTACCTAAAGCTATAACGAACACCTAAGGTATATCTTGAACCATACTGATTAGCAGATAAGAACTGTTCTTCATAGCGACCGAAAGACTCTTCCGTTTCGTTATTTAAATTAACAGCTTCAACAAATACCGTGAAGTTATCGTCAATATCATAGTTAACGCTCATATCAATCTGACCAAATTCTTTAGCAAACTGTGGAGGAGCATCATTTGAGCCCTGATCTTGACCAACACCAATGAGATACTGATCACGCCATGCGTAAGTAACCTTCACCGACAAACCATATTTTTCATAAAACACTTGAAAGTTTGCCGAATCACTTAAACCAACGAGAGGCGATTGCTGCTCAAGGCTTTGTGTGTCAAATTCAACATCACCATCAACAAAGGTAGCATTAGCACCAAAGCCAAAGCCTGATTCACCAAAAAGATGCTGAATTGCGACTTCAACACCATCAACCATTTTTTCATCAGAGTTATAGGGCTCGCTGATATCCCACGCCATAAGTGGATCATCGGCATTAGGAACAAGGTAACCTTGAGCATTTAAGGTGGCGCCATTTTCTTGCATTCTGGCAAAAATATTATCGCCGGTAGTTGATATGCCTTCAGCGGAAAGATCAGCTACCGCTTGTGCATAGCGCGGTCCCATAGAGATATCGCGTATTCCCTCGTATTGCGCAACGCTACTGCGAGTACTGATGAAATTTTTAACATCTTTTCTAAAGTAACCAACAGCAGCATAACTGCCCTCGGCATAATAGTACTCAAGACTGAAATCTAAATTTTTAGACTCATATGGGTCTAAATCTGTATTACCTTGGCTGCCCGTACGCGAATCCAAACCCGGACTTGGGCTTAATGCTAAGCCACCCGCTAAGTTGCCCAAAGGCGCGCGAGAGATAGTTTTGCTCCAAGACGCTCGAGCGACAATATCATCGGTTAAGTCAACACGAACATCGATCATCGGTAAAAGAATGTCGTACTCACCTTCTTCAACGTAGAAGTTATTTTCACCTGAGGTATATTGCGTTAACCACTCCGTTCCTCCTAGCCACCAAACATCATTGGGAACATCTTGTAAAACATTACTTTTTACTTCTGTTTCTTCGTAACGTAGACCAAAATTCACCTGTACTGGAAAGTCTGCGACATCAAAATCCCACAAAGAAGAAACATAAATACTGTTGGTATTTTCTTCTACCGAACTTTCTGACTGAATGCTACCGTCTCGATACGGGTCGGTACTAAAATAATCATCGCCTAGCAGGTCTTGGTTTAAATAAGCTTGTGAACGAGCCACCGCTTCATCAAAGTCAAAACTATAGTAATATCCTGCGCCAATCGGATTACTGCCATTTGAGAACTGGTCCAAAAAGCCACTTGTGCTGTTGTAATTAAACATACTGTCTGGAAATGCTGCAGAATAATTGGGGTTAAATAAGAAACCACCAATTAGGCCACTCCAAGCATTTGAGCCACCCATTTTTTGTTCTGTGCGAGCAAAACCAAACTTAACGGTCATCAACGAAAAGTCATAAGGATTTTCCCAAACACCATCAATTTGCAATTGTTCTACTTCAGCTTTGCCTGGACTATGAATAAATTGACTAAAATGTGAATCCATTTCACTGGGCGCTAGTGTCGTAGAGCCATTTCGCCAAAAAATTGTGCCCTGCGGAATATCACCACTTCTAAAGTCATAATGTTTAGTGACTAACTGATCAGAACCAAAAACCAATGAACCAGTGCCATTCATGCCTTTGTCTTTGCCGTTATCTTCTTCACTTTCTGAATCATGATAATCGACTGAGAAACTCAACTCATCGCTTGCTTGCCATTCAACATTAAAACCCAGTGACTTTTCACTGACTTCAGTGGTATCACGGTTGGCCGTATAAGAGCCATCGTTACCAGATAAATCGGCAAATAATACTGTGCCATTGCTATCGAGTTCATAACTATTAATGTTACCGCCATAATCGTGCCATTGCCCCCAACCTACTGAATTTGTACCTGTGGTAGATTCACCTAGGGTGTAATCTAGGGTAATAACTAAGCTGTCAACTGGCGCGTATTGCAAGGTCAGATTGGCATTAGTTCTTTCACGTTCAACGTCAGCAATACCATAATTCATATCGCGAGGAAAAAACGCCCCTGCGGCTGCATTAGCACTACGATTATCAATAATTTTATCTGCATCTAATGTCGGTAATTGAGCATCTGGCTGAAATTGCCAACCTTGTATATTTGCCGATTGCTTTTGGAAATCGCGTTCTTGGTGAGAGAAAGAAAACGCTAAACCAAAGGTTTCATCAGCAAAAGTATTACTGTATAACGCTGAAAACTCGGGTGTAATATCATCACCGGTGACATTGGATTCATCATAAATACCTTTCGCCGATAGGGTATATTTTTCTCCCGGACTTTGTAGTGGTTTAACGGTAACAATATTGACTGTTGCACCTAAACCACCGCTAGGTTGTTCACCTCGTGCGGTTTTATATACTTCTAATGCCGAAACACCATCAGATGATAAGTTTTCTAAACTGTATGAACGAGAATTACCCGTACCTGGCATTTGTCGGCCATTTAAGGTAATTAAATTAAAATCAGGTCCAAAGCCACGTACAGTAATTTCGCTACCTTCGCCATTAGAGCGACTCACTGAAACCCCTGTAATTCGTTGTAAAGATTCCGCGAGGTTTGTGTCAGGAAACTTACCCATTTCTTCGGCAGAAATAGCATCAACAACCCCTGACATGGATCTTTTTAAATTCATTGAACGGATCAAGCTGCCCTTAATACCTTTAACTTCAATTACTTCTATTTCGCCATCAGTTTTTTCTACTAAATTTTCTTCGGCTGCAATTAGTGGTGCACTTAGGCCTGTCGCTAAAATTGAAGAGATCGCCAATGCAATAGGTTTTTTTAAGAATTTTGAATTTTTCATTTTCACCCTACTTCTTATAATTTGTTTGTTAATAGCGGCTTTAGTGTTTTTGAAAGCCGCTTAACTTTAATTTCTATCGATTACGTGGCTATTAATTCGTTGGCTCGTAAATCATCATGTTGTCTAGACGATAAACGGCACCTTCACCTTCGCCCCATGCAGGAAATACCATAACGACATCGATACCACTAATATCTAAGCCCGCATCAAATAATTGTTGCAGTGTGAATGTATAGGTTTGCCATTCGCCGGACACTGGAGCCGCACCTTCAACACTGTCGGTAAGCGGCATTTCTGCAAACGTGGCATTATTGTTTGCTTCAATTTTTAATATCCAAGCAGCGCTACCAGGCATTGATGTCACTTTCATTTCGAATTGAACGACGCCATTAGCTAGCATTGCTGACGCATCAACCGGTGCAGGATTTTCGACAAACTCTTCTCGTGCAATAATTCCCATGACAGTTGGCTGTGCGCCAATTGAAAACTCGGCAGTGATACCATGAGCCGTGTCGTCCGCAACAAGTGCCGGTGTTGTGCCACCACAGCAATCCCATAAAGCCCAACCAACAGCCGGCGCTTCAGCAAATAAGGTATTAACACCTGTCGCTGCGGTAGGATCATAAATTTTAACGTTATCTACACGATAAATAGCGCCTTCACCCGCACCCCATGCTGGAAAGATCATTAAGACATCAATGGCACTAACATCTAGGCCAGCGTCAGCTAAATCAGATAAGTTAAAGGTATAGGTTTGCCATTGTTCTAAAGCAGGAACAACGGCTTCAACGCTGTCAGTTAATGGCAGCTCTACAGAGCTGGCATTATTATCTGCTTCAACTTTAAACAACCAAGCAGCATCACCAGGCATTGACGTTACTTTCATATCAAACTGGATAACACCATTAGATAGAATGGCAGAAGCATCGAATGGAGCGGGGGTATCGGTATTAGCGGCGCGAGAAATAAAGCCCATAACCGTTGGCTCTGCACCAATTGAAAATTCGGCTACATTTCCGTGTGCATCATCATCTAATTCAACCGTTGGTGTTGAACCGCCACAACAATCCCACATTGGCCAGCTAGGGTTCTCATCATCGCTAAAAACGACAAGCTCTGGTGAAGCGCCAACATCACCCTCAATAGCGATATTGGTGATTAAATATTCTGCACCTTCGCCCGTTCCCCACGCAGGGAATATCATCACCACGTCAATAGCGCTTAAATCAAGACCTTTGTCCTGTAAAAATGCTAATTCAAAGGTATAAGTTTGCCATTGGCCGATAACCGGCTCCGCCCCTTCACTACTTTCACTCAGCGCTACATCACCCGTATTGGGACCACCGTCGCCAGATTCTGATTTGAGTATCCATGTTGTTGCCGAGGTAGGTGGCGTTATTACTTTCATTTCAAATGATAATCGACCATTTAGATCAACGAGAGGTGAGGCATCAAACGGGCTGGATACGCCGGAAAAACCTTCAGGAAAATGTCCATCTCTGGTTGAAAAACCTAATACCGTACCGTTATTGTCGTTAATATTAAATTGCACGACATTGCCTTTATCGACATCAGCAATGACTGCCGGTGTTGTACCACCACAACAATCCCATGCGGTCCAATTAACATCTAATTCACCATCAAATATTGCTAGGTTTTTTGCTACACCATCACTCGGAGGCAAAGGTACCGGGGCTTTACCTTCAACTAGACCGTCTTCTAAGTCATCATAGCCCGAACGCACCGTATCACAGCCTTTACCTGTTTCAGGATCAGACATACATTGGTAAACTCGCACGTAGTCAACATCAAACGTGTTACCGACACCAAAAGCCGCGGCGTCGACACCCGTAGCATTAACATTTTCAGGCCAATCTCCACCAACCGCAAAGTTTAAAATTAAATAAAAATCTTTATCAAATGGCGCCGTATCCCAAAAAGTGGTGAGTTCGCCGGAAAGTTGCTGATAATATTCAGTAAACCAACCTTTATGCGCTAAACCTACCGCTTCATCCTTACTGTTGTAACGTACTTTTGATTGACGTTGCGTAGCGTATAAGTAGTTATCCATATACCAACGAATTTCACCTTCTTGCCATTCGATGGCATAGGTATGAAAATCATCAGCTGGGTTAACGCCGCTTTCTTGATTGTATGCTTGGCCTGATGAAGAGTTATTTGGCCAAGCTTTACCGTAATGTAGTGTGCCGTAAATATTATTTTCTGCACTACCGTCTTCTCTTGCCACACCTAAATTAACTGACTCAACGATATCAATCTCACCAGAACGAGGCCATTCGCCATATTCTTCATCCGTTGGCATCATCCAAAATGCTGGCCAACTGCCTTGTCCTGAAGGAAGCTTAGCGCGCATTTCTATGCGACCATATTTAAAATCAGCTTTGTAACGCGTGATCATGCGTGCTGAGGTAAAAGGCAATGCGGCGCCCTCTTCGGCCGGTAACGCTACAAGACTTAAGGTACCGTCTTTTACGTAAGAGTTTTCGACATTAGCGGTATAGCATTGTTTCTCTTGATTACCACCGCCATTACAGTCAACTTCATGCGTCCAATTCTGTGCATTGATCGCTTCGCCATCAAATTCATCACTCCACACTAAGGCCCAATCACTGACAGGTTGTTGCGGATCAATTTTATCCGGTTTAGTTTCGGTTTCTGCACTACCGCCACAGCCAAGCAACGACATTGTCGATACTACAGCAAGCAATTGTGTTATTTTCTTCGCAGCTTTTATCATAATTTGTTTTCCAATTACCCAACTATTTTACTGTGCTTTATAAACCTATTGATTTTAGTATTATTTAATTAAGATTTATTTAACACCATAGCTCGGCAGCCACATCATTATTTGCATAACGAGTGCAGACTACCCCCTGAAATCATACTGATATAAATTACAAATAGTTACAAACAAAATGCGCTATGGTGGTTGCTGCATGCGGCATGGGCGATTTTTTATCATGTGGCAAGATGAAACGATACAAAAGCACGATAAAGAGGTTAAAGCATTTGAACTAGGCACTTATTGCTATTAAATTTGCTTAGATTCGACAATTTTCTGAATGTCAGAGCTGAAGTTACGACTGACTTTGAGATGGACATCATCACCTAGCTCAAGAATACTTTCACTATTACGTAATGGCTTAATATTCTTGATACAGTTAACGTTGACCAGGGTAGATTTATGTATTCGAGAAAATATTTTAGGATCTAACTGGCTTTCAAGCTTTTTCATGGTAATACGCACGACATGCGTTTCATCATTGGTATGCACACACATGTAATCACCTGCAGCATCAATCCAGCGAATATCATGAATCGATAAAAACACCTTTTCATGATCGTTATTTTTGATCACAAGCTCTTGCACAAACGGTGTCGGTAATGGTTTATCTGACTCTAACCAATCTTCAAGTTCCGACACGGCTATGCCTGAACTTTCACCCAGAGCACGTAAAAGCTTGAACTTCTCTTTAGCTGAATCAACCGGTTTAACTCGCTGCATTATCCGCTCTACCGTTTTTTGCAAACGGCCTAAGTTAGCCGGTTTCATCACGTAGTCAATGGCGTTGAGTTCAAAGGCATCTAAAGCATATTCGCCATAGGCGCTAACAAAAACCACCATAGGTAAAATATCAGCTTGTAAAGCTTGAACAACTTCAATGCCATTAAGACCTGGTAAACGCAAATCTAAAAAAAGCACATCAGGCGACAGTGTTTGACATAAATGAATGGCTTGATCGCCGTCACTGGCCTCCGCAATGACCTCAATTTCAGGTATTTTTTCTAGCCGAAGTCGCAAGCCCTCTAAAGCCAGCGGTTCATCGTCGACAATTAATGCGGTAAGTGGTTTATTAATCATAGCTAAACTTAACTCTCGTAGGGAATAGAGATAGACACCATAGTTCCACCCTCATCAGTAGCGGTAATATCAACATGGTAATCGCCACTAAACATAGCATTTAATCTCGCTTTGGTATTACTCATACCAATGCCGAAACCATCACTGACTTTAGCTTGGGTTTCTTGGCCATTATCCGCTACTTGTATTATCAAACGCTCGGCTTCTTTTTTAGCGATAATACGAATTTTACCACCTGACTTTCTTAGCTCAATAGCGTATTTAATGGCATTTTCCACCAGTGGTTGCAATAACATGCTTGGAACTTGACAATCTAACACGGTTTTACAAACATCAATTTCAACTTTAAGTCGATTAGCAAACCTTACCTTTTCAATAGATAAGTATAGTTCAATTAACTCTAACTCTTTTTGTAATGTCGTTTTACTTTTATCATTTTTATCCAGTGAATAACGAAAAAACTCACATAACTTATCAATCATTTCATTGGCGGTTTCATTCTCATTTTTATAAATAAGTGTTGATATAGCATTCATGGTATTGAACATAAAATGTGGATTAAGCTGATAACGTAACATTTGTAGCTGTGCGTCTTTAGCAGCGGTTTGCGCCCGCAGAAGCATTTCATGCTCACCTTGTAACTTAGTGTTATAGAGCATAATAAAATAAATAGAAGTCCAGACAAACATCGTCGTTAGAGAGAAGAGTAACCAGCCACCAAACTCCAACATGTCCCACGCTTCGTTCCACTCTTGCTGATAAACCAAGACTTTATAGAAACTCAACTTAATGACATTAAAGACTAAGCCTAAGGTTGCCGCCGACAGAAAACTTAAAAACAAGGTTTTTTTTAGCGGAAAATGCACAATTTTGCGTATCAGCTGCCATTGCAAATAAGACAATAAAAAACCGCTGAGCGTTTCCAGCACTAAATTGATCATTTGTCCTGAAAAATTAAAACTCTCTTGCGCTATTTGCGGCCGAATAATCGCAAAGAAAACCACCACGGCGTAGCCCAACCAGCCAGATATTTGCAAAATCCAAAACTGATGACTTTGCTTAGAAAAAGCTTGTGGCCCTAATTCAAGTGTACTTTCAGTGCTTTTAGCTTCCATAGTGTCCATTTCAAGTTAGTAAGTTACTGCTATTCACAGTCTGTAAAGATATAACATATGCTAACAAACGAGCAACAAATGCGGCAAAGCGTGACAAATCTGCGACAACTCATGACAAGCACAACAAACCAGAGTAAAAGATTAACATCGTCATACTTTTATTTTTACCTTTATTTTATATTGCGCTTGCATTTAACTAGACAGTCGGTCTAATATAAAATAATGAAGATAAATAACACAACAATAAAACGTGGCCGACCAGCTAAGTCAGGCCGAAGCAGCAGCCAAACTAAACAAGCATTAGTGCAAAGTGGCGTAGAATATTTTACTGAGTTTGGCTTTGCCGCTTCAGGGCTTGATCAAATTTTAAAAAAAGTATCCGTACCCAAAGGCTCTTTTTATCATTACTTTGCCAATAAAGAAGCATTTGGTATCGCAGTGATTCAAGAATACAGTCACTATTTTGCCAAAAAACTAGATTTACACTTACTTAATGAAACAAACAAACCGCTAGTGCGCATTGAAAGTTTTGCTAACGACGCGAAAGCTGGTATGACACGCCATAGTTTCAAGCGTGGTTGCTTAATTGGCAATCTTGAACAAGAGGTAACCTTATTACCAGAAAGCCATCGACAGCAACTATTAGATACCTTTGATATCTGGCAAAAAAAAATAGCTTGTTGCTTGCAATTAGCCCAACAAGAAGGCGCGATTAATACTGCACTTGATTGCAATACACTAGCAAGTTTCTTTTGGATGGGCTGGGAAGGTGCTATCGCCAAGAGTAAATTGACAAAAAACTTACTACCTATCGATACTTTTATCGGTTCATTTTTGCAATTAATCGCAAAATAATTTTTTAACTATATTAATAGACGATCGGTCTATATTGGAGAGAGTTATGTTTAAAAGTTTAGTGATCAATAAAGATGACAGCCAAGGCTATCACACCCAAGTTAAAGAGCTTAACGAAGCAGACTTACAAGACGGTGATGTGCTTATTAAAGTACTGTACAGCACCATTAACTACAAAGATGCACTGGCCATTTCAGGTAAAGCTCCCGTCGTTAGGCGCTTTCCCATGATACCTGGTATCGACTTAGTCGGTGTGGTCGAGCAATGTGACAATAGTAAATTTGTCGTTGGCCAACATGTTTTACTTAATGGCTATGGTGTCGGTGAAAAATACCTTGGCGGCTTATCACAAAAAGCTCGTATTAATAGTGAGTTTCTTATCCCGTTGCCCAAAAGCATAACACCATTTAATGCGATGGCCATTGGTACCGCAGGCTATACTGCAATGTTGTCGGTCATGGCTTTGGAAAAACAAGGAATTACACCTGAAAGTGGCAGTATTTTAGTCACCGGAGCAACTGGTGGTGTTGGCAGCTTTGCAATTAGAATTTTAGCTGAGCTTGGCTATTCAATAACAGCATCAACTGGCAGTACTAAACAAGCGGCATATTTAAAGCAGTTAGGAGCAAACGAAATTATCGACCGAGCTGAGTTATCAGCACCAGGTAAGCCACTGATGAAAGAACGTTGGGCTGCTGCAATTGATTCTGTTGGTAGCACAACGCTAGCAAATGTATGTGCCAGTATCAATTACGGTGGTTGTGTTGCCGCCTGTGGTTTAGCGCAAGGTATGGATTTTCCTGCGACAGTTGCACCGTTTATTTTAAGAGGTGTTTCACTACTCGGTATCGACAGTGTTATGCGTCCACAACAAGATCGCTTAGATGCATGGGCACGACTTGAAAAGACTAAGTTAGCCGATAAAATATCGAAGATTTCCACAACAGTGGGATTAGAGGCTGCCATTGAAGTTGCCGACCAATTACTTGCCGGCAAAGTGACAGGTCGCGTTGTTGTTGATGTGAATGCTTAAGCAGTTTAATAGATAACTATTTGAATCATTGATACAAATAAATAGCTGTTATACCGTTCAGATGGATATATCTGGACGGTTTTTTATGGCACCTTTCTAAATATGATGCGTTATACCTTGCCTAAAACAACCACAGGAAGTTACATTTACTGTATTAAACTTTATAGCTATATCGATAATTTTAGCTATACAGATATGAACTGATCACATATTAATTGTTCGAATTAAAAAATAGCTAGGCCAAATTTCTCTGACCTCTCGCTCCCAACGCAGATCAACGTTGCCATTGGGTAATTGTAACAGCCAAAACTTCGCCCATTTTTGCACATTTTTACCCGACTTACTGAGCTTTAATGGTGAAAATCGGCGTTTATACTGATTACCTTTATATTCAAATACAGCGTTACTTCTGGCTCTTTTGTGCAGCAGATCTAACTCAGCACTAATCACTTCAACTTCTGACAGAGGTATGTACCCCTGCTCTTTTAAGCTAGCCAATATTGCTGCTTTCTTAATACTCACCTGCATATATTCATCTATATACGGGGTATATACCATGCCCGTTAAGCCATAAATAGAAGCAAGTTCACGATCAGCCAATGCCTTTAACGGTAGTAATTCTTGATTTACTTCACTTAGATCTCTCATAACATGAAGCCTTTTAGGCGACTTAACTAACTTAGCCAACGATGGTGCTCCCGTGATATAACGTTGCTTTCATATTCACTAACATTAGCGTGGTGGATCAATATTATTAGCAATACTGGTATTTAAACGAAACCAGCCCGCAATAGCATAGCGATCACGTAAAGCGGGTAACACTTCATGAGGGAATTCTTCACTTAAAAACACCACTATGGTACCAAAACTTGGTGTCACCGTGATTTTATTATGCTCAATAATTGCTGAATTAGCTAAAGATTGCTCATAAATTACTAATTCACCACCGTCATCACGCGACCAGTTTTGATTAAGATAAACCACCACTGATAACACACGGTTACCTTCGCCTTTAAATGCATCTTTATGTTTTTTATAAAAATCACCTTCAGCATAATGAGAGAAATGACTTTCAAAAGAAAACAATCCTAAAAACAAACGTTTATTTAAATACTCTTGTAGTAACCCCGCCCATTTAATCCAAGCACAACCGGCACTACTATTACCGTTTATCCAGCAAATTTCATCAGTACGAATAAAGTCATTAATGGTATGTTCTTTGGCTCGACCTATACCTGCTCGCTTAAAATTTTCACTTGGCAACTCTGTGATATGTTGTAATAACAGCGTGGTGAGATTTTCAGGCAAAGCGTAAGGACGAATACTGTGGCCTTTATCAATAACGTCATTAGCGATTAACTCAAAGAGTGATTCGAATTGTAATGGGTCATCATCGACAAGCGTCGCGTGAGCTAAGCTCAACGACATCCAGCCTTAGGGGATAGAACTAACATTTAGTTGTTAATCTAATAAAATGAAATATACGCCATGATAACACTGTGTCTCTGCCTTGAGGTAAACATTCGTTGTTAAAATGCAATTGAGTTTTCAACGCTATTTTTAAAGCCTATGGCGAGGCTAAATGATCAGTGATTTTTGTATCTAAACTCTTCTGCCAACTTACTGGCATTTGCAATAAAACTTGCTGTAATAATTGCTCTGAGACGTTTTTATCTGCTGTTAACTCTGATGAGGTTGATGATATTTTTGCCCACAAATAACTTTTTGCTAACAGCTGTTCTTTATTATTCTTTGCTTGTGTAAACTTTTGCCAATACAATAAAGCTGTTGGTATGTAAGCCTTTTGATACTTTCCTGACGCGGCTACTTCATACCAACGCAAGGCCTGATTTTCATCAACATCCATGCCAATACCTTGATCGTAAAACTGCGCTAAAAGGTAAGCTGAACTCGGTGATTTTACACTAGCAACCCGCTGTAACCAATTAAAAGCTTGCTGATAATCTTGAGGAAAGTATTGCCCATAGAAATACCATTGTGCCAGTTTTTTTTGCGCACTCACAGCACCTTGTTGAGCGGCTTGAAAACAGAGACGTTG
>TARA_R110000782_G_scaffold14492_4_pt1 | contig 87988 bp, 65 predicted proteins | sample TARA_R110000782 | Tara Oceans TARA_R110000782 (sample SAMEA4397859) | marine metagenome | biome: Polar Biome; feature: [SRF] surface water layer (ENVO:00010504); material: water (ENVO:00002006), including particulate matter (ENVO:01000060) such as... | depth 5 m | reverse complement strand
TTCTCGACAACTGCTCCTGCGTTGTTCTAATGACTCACATCCCTGAGAGCACCTTGTCAAAATCAATAACGCAGCAGGTAAACCTTTTGAACTCGAGCTCTGGGAGCTTTCTCTATATCCACTAACATCGTTAAATTTATTTGATTTAGAGTGGCTAAACCGAAACAAATTCGCCTTGTTTTTGCACATAGAGAAGCGCTCTGAATTGGGAAGAAATTTAATTAAATTGGTATTATTGCAGTGTAATATAAAGCAAGTGACTCAACAAGCCGTAAGAGATCTGCGTGCAAGCGACTGAGTATTAAAATAAATTCAGCTGAAAAATTAACTTTTCACTCGTTAATTCAATCAGCTGATTTTTAAAAATATCTTTGAATTACATCTTTGTTCGCATTTGTTTAGGCTCTACCAGAGCCACTACATCAGTTAAAGTCTAACACTCACTAACTCAGGCTGAACCATTCGACAAAGCTGCCAAGCCTTTAAATCAATTTTCAGGCATATTGTGAGCAATACCTTTATGACAATCTATACAAGTTTTGTCTTTCTCTCTCATGTATGCAATATCATGCTTTTTACGTGCTCGTTTAGACTGTTTTTCAAGGTTCATTCTTGCTTCAGTATGACAGTTTCTACATTCTCTTGAATCGGTCGCTTTCATTTTAGCCCAAACACGCTCTGCCATTTTCCCCCGATGCTTTTCAAATTTTTCCGGCGTATCTATAGTGCCTAATAGTTTATGCCAAAGCTCAGCAGATGCCGCAACTTTACGGGCTAATTTAGGTATATAGTCTCGCGGTACATGACAATCAGGACATGAAGCGCTAACCCCTGACACTGGGTTATAGTGAGGAGACTCAATATACTCTTTATAAACTGTTTGTTCCATCTCATGGCAAGAAATACAAAACGCTTCGGTATTCGTTACTTCTAGTGCAGTATTAAAGCCGCCCCAAAAAATAATACCAAAAACAAAAAACATTAATGCACCTAAGGGAATACCAAATAAGTACCACTTTTTAGGGATACGCCAAAGTTTAGGGTTTGTAAATAATTTCATAGCTTATGACCTACTGCTGGCTTGCATAATAATGAAGAAGCGAATTAATTTGTGGCTCAGACAATTTGTTGATTTTTTTCTGCATTTCTGCAACTGTTTGACGCTCACCAGAGCGGTAATCGCTAAAAGATTGTTCTAGATACGGCCGCCACTGGCCAGCTAAAATACCTGAATCATCGTCAGCTGAACTGCCACCATCTTCATGACACTTTGTACATCTATTTTCATGAAGTTTAGCGCCTTCTTTTGCTAATATGGCATCAAAGCTTTGCTTTGCTGGAATAAAGCTTTGTGCTGAATAATAGCTTGCTAGCGCCTCGATATCCTCTTCTGAAAGGTCCTGTGCAATAGTCACCATATCTGTTTCTGGGCGCTGAGTGTCACCATGTCTAAATTTACTTTTTTGTGCAATGCGTGTTTCATCAATATAGGCGGCTAGCATATCGATAATTGTGGTCTCTGAATATCCGGCAATGATCGGTATATCAGAATCGCTGCTAACTCCTTTTGCGCCATGACAGTCGTTGCATATAGTAATGGTATCGTCTATCGATGCAGCTTGTGCAAAAGCACAAGCAAAGATAACCAGGAGAATACTAAATTTGACTTTAAGCATGTTTTTTACTCCAAAATGTATTAATTAAACAAGTTTTTCAATATATACAATTATCTATAAAGAACCTGATTATGATATCCCCAAAAAACAATGAAAATAGACAATAATCAATACCCTTAGCAAAGTCATCAAAGCCATATTATATAGATAATGTTTAAAAACCGTTACAACTGGTAATAATGACTAAAAACAGTTCTTTATAAAGGTTAACCGGACTTAGCTACTAAGTTGTATGTAGGCACAATGACGCTCAATCGATGATGGATCTTATTATGAAAAATAAAAACAAATGGCAGCTGAAAGAATTATTTGCCAGTTTTGCGCTGGTTTTTGTACTAGCGCTTTCTGGTTGTGGTGGTGATGGTGATACTGGCGCTGAAGGCCCTGCAGGGGCACAAGGTCCTGTTGGTGAAGACGGGCCGGCAGGTCAAGCCCCACCAGCAACAACATCAAGACAAACAGCGGTCATGGACTCAGCCATTACCAATGCCACTATTACTGAAGATGGTAGTTTAATCGTTGAATTTTCAATAGAAGATGATGTGGGTGTCGGTTATAGTGCGCTAAAAAGCAACCAAATTCGCTTTACCCTAGCACAACTAACCCCTATTAATGCGATTACCGGCGAGTCCTCTAAATGGCAAAGCTATATCAACATAATAGAAAGTGCACCAACCGATCCTAACAACGGCTCAGGCACTGTAGATACGGTTCAGGCAACGTCAGAAACGGCGAATGCTAGCGGCGGCGTTTTCACTAATAATAATGACGGCACTTATCGTTATACTTTCGCGACCAATGTGCTCAACGTTACTTCCCCTGTTGCGGTAACTCACAATGCCGACTTTACCCATAGAATTGCCTTTCAAATCAGTGGCAGTGGTTTTCCAACCATGAACCGTTCATTTGATTGGCAACCTTCTACAGGGACAACAACTAATATTACTAATCGAGAAATGGTGGTTGAAGGAACATGTAATGGCTGTCATGGTGAATTAGCACTTCATGGTGGGGGTCGTGTTGATACCGCTTATTGTGTTACCTGTCATAACCCAGGCACAGTAGATGCAAACAGTGGTGAAAGTGTCGACTTTAAAGTAATGATCCACAAAATTCACCGCGGCGCTAACTTACCATCGGTTGTCAATGGCGGGGAATATGCCATCTGGGGCTATCGTGACAGTAAGAATGATTATTCTGGTACCCATATCCCACAAGATATTCGTAATTGTACCAATTGTCATGATGATAGCAATACCGAAACACCCGACGCTATAAATTGGAAATCTCAACCGTCAATCGAAGCCTGTGGTTCTTGTCATGATGATGTCGATTTTGCAACTGGCACAGGTCATCTTGCCGGTGCTCAAGCGGACAATAGTTTATGTCAAGGTTGCCATGGTGTCTCTGGTTTCTCTTCGATAGAAAGTAATCACACTAACGTGATGGCAAATGTTGCTAGTGCTCGTAGCGCTATTGTCACTGAAGCGAAAGCAGTTCGAGTTAATCTTAACACCGGTGATATTGAAGTTGATGTCATGGTAACTTTAGAAGGTACACCGGTTGCTGCTCTGCGTGATATTAGCGATATCGATACACCAGCAGGTGCAAAATTTGGTAAATACAAATACGGCACCGATAATGGTTCTATCACTATTAACTGGGATAATGGTACCGGCTTTCAATTAAATGATGAACTAATAGCCTTAAATGATTGTACTGCAGACGGTACAGGGTTATTTACTTGTGCCGCACCAGGTCTTTTATCTGGCATAACTGCAACAGATACTATTATGGTTACCTCCGTTGGCTTATTTGTTTGTATGAACGAAAAAGACGGCGCTGTAGTTCGATGTGACTCGCCGGAAACTGCTGCTATGGATGTTGCGCAAGTAGACATCACGCCTTCAATAGTATTCTTTAAAGGTGACGGTACGATAACAACAGAAGCTTATAATAAAATTGGCGCAGATATCAGCGCTTGTCAAAGTTGTCATGCCGATAACAAATTCCACAATGGCGCAACCGACTTAGTGCAATGTAAAACCTGCCATAATGCGACACGAGTTGGTTACAGAGGTTTAGGTGATTTAAAACGTCATGTCCATCGCTTGCATTCGAGCTTAGATAAGAATGCACTTAATGACTCTAACCCTGAGCAAATAGATCATTTTCCTGGCAACATTGATAACTGTGCTCAATGTCATAGCGATGATCAGTTTGACTTGCCAATAAAACAAAATACCCGTGCTTCTATTGCTAGTAGTGGCAATGCTAATGTTTATGTAAGTCCTACAGCGGTTGTCTGCGGAAGTTGTCACCTGAATGTCAAATTAGGTTTAATTGACCCAAGCTTACCGGGGTTAATTGACCCGGCTAAAGGTAGTATTGATGCTAAGGGACAAGCCTTGATAGATCACATGATGCAAAACGGTGGTATTTTTGGCGCCGCCACATTTACGCAAGCGAATAAAGTCGAATCATGTGCTGTGTGTCACGCTATTGGTGCAGAATTTGGTGTCGACAAAATTCATGATATTAAATAACCAAGTTAAGTTATAGCAACTATGGCCAAGAGTAATATGCTCTTGGCCTATTTCAACGTTAATGTTCTAGATATAAAATTTAAAATAAGAGTGCAAATTCCATGCGTGCAATTTTTAACATTATTTTGGCGGTTATATTTTTTAGCTCGCTCCTGTCAACGCAAAGTTTTGCCGAAAAAAATACAATAGAAAAAACCGTAACCCCAGCCAAAGCTTTAACAGCACAGCAACTTGATAAATTACTTGTGAAAAAGTTTAAGCAAGGAAAGTATTCTAAAAAAGGAGCTGACAGTTGTCTTAAATGTCATGACGGAGCATCGGATAAAAGTGCGATGGGTATTTTTGATAATGTCCATGGTCGCCAAGATATAGAAAACTCGCCATTTGCAGAGTTACAATGTGAAACCTGTCATGGTCCTGCCGGTAAACACTCAGCAAAAGTTAGAAAAGGTAAACTCAGAGAGCCGGTCATTACCTTTGGCGCTGATTCTCTTGTTGATGCCGACAAACAAAATAGTGTTTGTTTGAGTTGTCATGAAGATAGACAACGCCTAGCATGGCAAGGTAGTGCTCATCAAAGTGAGCAAGTGCCCTGCGCTTCTTGTCATCAGGTTCATCAAAGTCAAGATCCGGTGTTGTTTAAACAACAACAAAATAAATTATGTGGTAGCTGTCATAAAGAAAAACTACACGCTATCAATAAACGTTCGAGTCACCCTTTAAAATGGGGCCAAATGGCTTGCGCTGATTGCCATAATCCGCACGGTTCTTTTACTGAGCATGAGCTTAATCGTCCTTCCATTAATCAAACCTGCTATCAATGTCATAGTGAAAAACGCGGTCCTTTACTTTGGGAACATGCTCCTGTAGCCGAAGACTGTAGTGTTTGCCATGATGCCCACGGTGCTATTAATGCCAATATGCTTAAGCAACGTACACCACAATTATGCCAAGATTGCCATACGCCTGCTGATCATCCGTCAACCGCAATTGCCGGTAGTGAGTTTGTTAACAATACTCAAAGTGCATTTGCTCTCGGACAAAACTGTATGAATTGTCACAGTTTAATTCACGGCAGTAACCACCCTGCTGGCCGGACTTTTCAACGATAGTATTAAGGAGATCACCGATGAATAAAGCTGCCTACAGTTCACTCTTTAATAGCGTCACGCTTGCTATTTTTATTTGCTTTACAGCAACTAGCTTGGCAAAGGATTTTCGTTTACAAGATGCCAATACCAAAAAGCTCAAAAAAGAAAAGTGGCTTTGCAAATATTGCCCTAGCCATACTCAGTCAAAAGCAAAAATTGCTGTTAAGCTATCAAATAACTCTGAAGATAATGGCCACTTTTCAACCATAACAGGTGAAAAAAAAGACGGTAGTTACGCTTATCTTGATGCTGAACTATCTCAAAGAGCTTCAGATAAATATTATAAAGCTAGCGCCAAAGATTTAGGCAAAGATAATAGCAATCTTGCTTTATCAGCAGCAAAATCAAAAAGTTATAAAGTTTCCTTAAATTACCAGAGTCTTGATCAGTTTGGTTATGCGCAAGGCCTAACACCATTTACCAATGTAGGTAGTGACTCGTTGCTTTTGCCCGCTGACTGGCAACGGGTAGCAACGACCACTGAAATGTCTAATCAGCAACTTTCACAATTTGACCAACAAATAGAAAGAGAAAATTGGCAATTGGCAGCAGAAGCTGATTTTAGCAATAATTGGCAAGGTTATATTGATTATCAACAACAAGATAAACAAGGTTTACGTACCACCAGTGGCAACATTATCACCAAAGCTGTTATTTTGCCGACCGCGATAGACCAGCAGCATAAGCAACTGGATGCCGGTAGTTATTATCAATATGACGCTGGCACATTATTAGTTAATTATTATCACAGCGACTTTAATAATAAGCGCACAGCAGTAAATTGGCAGAGTCCATATAGCCCTTTATTCGGTGCTGCCAATAGTGGTCAATTATCTACTGCACCTGATAATAAGTTGGATCAAATCAGTATTTTTGGCAATTACCGCGATAATAATTTGACCCTGCAAGCTCGATTAATTTATGGCCAACTCACACAAACCGATGATTTTTTAGCTTATAGTTCAAATGATTTACTGGCAGTTAACGGCTTACCCACCACGGGTTTAGACGGTAAAATAAATACTTTTTCAACACATTTAAAAGCCCTATACAGAACCGATAATAACTGGCGTTTAACGGCTAACTATCGGCTGCAAGACCGTGACAATAAAACACAAACTAATACTTACCAACAGCTATTAACTGACAGTGTTGTTTTGCCGGACTTGATTACTAATAAGCCCTACAGCTTTAAAAAAGAAAACCTGACCATGGAAGCACAATATCGTTTTACCCTTCGCTCTCATTTATCTATGGGCTGGCAGTTAACGAAAAGAGAACGTAATTTACAAGACAGAGAAAACACCAATAATAAAAAGTTTTGGTTTAAAGTTTCCAGTCATTTTGCGCCATTTAATAAAGTTTTTGTCGAATTATCGAAACAATTTCGCGATGGCAGTAGTTATGACCGCATTGAGCAAACATCGCCGATTAACAGCGCATTGGCAATGCAAAAATATAATCAAGCAGACCGGACTCGAGAACAAGCCAAGGCTTATTTATCTTTTAATCCCTTTAGTAATAATTCAAACAATGCCCTGATCAGCACTGAAATCGCTATTGAAGGTTATTTCGCCCGCGACCAATATCAAAACACGGATATAGGCTTAATAGAAAATAAACGTAACGGTATTGATCTTGCTGTTAGCACACAATTATCAAGGCATATTTCAATCGCCGTTTATAGTCATAACCAATGGCAAGAAAACCTCAGTCAAGGCAGTTACTGGTTTTATGATATCGACTGGTTAAGTCGTCAAGATGATAAATCTGATAGCTTAGGAATAACCCTAGCGGCTGAAAAACTTGCTGACGGCAAGTTAAGCTTAGGTGCCGATTACACTTATTCCTATGCAAGCGGCCTAACACAAATTGATTCACTGTCACTAAACTCCAGTGACCGTCATAAAGAACTGGTGATCAATTCCCAAGATATCAAGTTATATGCAGATTATGAATATTCAGAACAAGTAAGCTTAAATTTTAGTTTATTTTATCAAGCATTTAGCGAAGATGATTGGCGTGCAGAATATGATATAGATCACATGATCAACGTACTTGGCAATGGTTTCTACAACTATGACTATGATGCATACAGAGTCACCACTGCAGTGACTTATCAGTTTTAAAAGCTATCGCTATTACCGGTTAAATGAATATGATGCACTTTCATTATCGCTATTATTTTCGTGCTCTTCAGCGGCTAATTATTTAGCTTAATAAATAGCCGCGACGTGGGTTGATAAAAATCATAACGAATTGATTTATAATGTTATAGATTAAATTAACCTTGATAGGTAATAGTTTATCATTGAGTAAATTCATTTAATCGAGCAGGGTTAAAGAGTATAAATATGCCTTTTATCACTTTAACTTGTGTTAAATCAAATCAACTTTTCTCACCCTGTTTATAATAAATGTACATCTTATATCTCTTCAATTTTACATAGGGAGTAGTAATGAGTTACCCCGCGAAAATTATACAAATGGCAGGATCTGCTCGCTCTATAAATGCGTCATTCATGCCAGTAACACTCGATGAAAAAACTTATAATGCTGACATTTATGCGCTTAATTATGCCATTTTATTATTCAGCCGTAATTTAGCAAAAATTGATATCTCGATTAGCCAAATTTTCACCCAATTTTCGCGTTCATTTTTGCTTAATTTATTAAATACGCCTGTAGAAGATATTAAAAAAATTGCCAACCATTCACTATTGATGTTTAGGCTTGAAAAAAGCAATAACTCGATGCTAAATTATTTTTTTAATACTGCGTCAATTGAAGTAAGGAACATTAAATCAAAGCAAAAATTACAACTATTTTTATTACGAGAAGCAGCGCGAAATGATATCAGTACTGCTCAGCTAATCTCAGGTTTAAGCGTCGACGAGTTAATCTTATTAGCTAATCAATCCAATGACGAAATTACCAAAACCTTACTTGATAATCATCATATTTATATTTACCGAGGTACAGAGTCCGCATTAAAACAATCACTTATCATGCCAGAATCAAATAATGCCCAAATGATTTCATTCACAAAGCTCCTACTAGGAAAATGAAGAACTTGATTATGAAAGTAACAACAGAAAGTTTATTACAGGCCAAAACATTGATTACTTTTGGTTTGCGCCCCCAACAAGTAAAAATGCTTACCGGCGTCACTGAGTCTCGTATTGGTGGTTTAACAAAAGAGATCATCGATGACGGTACAAAAATCGCGACAAAAGGCTCTCTATCAGCCAATAAAATATTAAGAACAAAAAATCATTTTAGACAATTTTCTTTATGGATGACTATCTATAAAGCTATTTTAAGCTCGGAATATGATTTTCAAAGAAAAGCGCTAAAAACGCCTTGGTATTCGAATATCGACAGTAATATTCTGATAAAAACACAAATTATGTTTCTCAATATATTAGACGCTGAGTTCAATATTGAGATCACAGAGACTGCGGTTATCGACCTTGCCGAATGTTTAAATATTTTAACTGAAATTTCGACCAAAGAAAGTACCTATATCGTCACTTGCCCGGACTGTGGTGTTGACTATGTCATTGTTGAGTCAAGTAAACAAACCGACAATTGTCCCTTTTGCCATGAACGGAGCTATGAAGCAGAAAGAAATCGGATCGAATTGATTTTTGATAATCGGATGAAAGCTTAGTTAACCGCTATGTAACAACAAGAAAACGTCGATTGAAAAAGTGCATTTATTGCTATAAACGCGCTAGAAAAATACACAAACGCTTAATATAAACACTATACATTTAAAGAGGATTTAGTATGTCACAAGCCATTTGGCTGCAAGCATTAAAAACAGTACCACAGGTTGATAAAACACAGTGGGATAGTTTTGGTATATTTACTCGTTGGTTAATTGCCGCACGATTTTCTGTCACTCTCATGACATTTAGCTCGGCAATTATTGGCATACTTATCGCGCTAAGTCATGGTGCCATTGCTGTGGGAGTATCAATATTATGTGTTGTAGGTTTGGTACTTGCCCATGCAACCAATAATTTACTCAACGATTACACTGACTCAATTAAAGGTGTAGATAAAGGCAATTATTTTCGCACTCAATACGGCACCCACGTATTAGAAGGTAAATTGCTCAGTAAAAAACAATTGATGAGCTATATCATTGTTACCGGTTTATTAGCAATATTTTGTGGCGCAGTGATCATCTATTTTCGCGGCGTTGAAGTGCTCTGGTTAATGCTCATCGGGGCCTTTTTTGTACTGTTTTATACTTGGCCCTTAAAGAAACTTGCCTTAGGCGAATTGTCAGTTTTACTGGTTTGGGGACCCTTAATGGTCAGCGGTACATATTTCGTTGCCAGTGGCGAATGGAGCATAGCATCGGCGCTGATAGGTACCTTATACGCCTTGGCACCAACGGCGGTGATCTTTGGTAAACATATAGATAAAATAACCATGGACAAAAGCAAAGGCATTTACTCGCTGCCGGTATTGTTAGGAGAAAGTAAATCTAGAAAAGTTGCTCAAATCATCATGCTAAGCCAATACCTGTTAGCTAGTTATCTTTATATCAATGGCTATTTAGGCGTAGGGGTTTTTCTATTGCTATTAGTGTTACCAACACTACTACAAACCTGTAAAGTTTTTAATCAACCACGTCCGAGTAAAATGCCACAAGGCTTTCGCCAAGAAGTATGGCCTTTGTGGTTTGCTCCTCATGCTTTTCAATACACCAGGCGCTTCAGTTTATTTTTCTTATTAATGTTAGTCGTTGAAAATATTCTCGTTTAGCATAATTTTTCAGAAATATACCATTAAAAGTTAGTCAGCTATAAAGGAAAAGCTCAATGGGTCAAACGTCAACAAGGAGATTAACATTACCATTATTTGTAATCTCGACATTAAGCGCAGCAGTATCGGCGTACCAAGCACCAAAACTGCCAAAGGTGAAAGATAACAGCGCGCAAAACAACAGCATAGAAGTGATCACCGTTACCGCACAAAAACGTGTTGAAAATATTTTACAAGTCCCAATTTCAATCACAAGTTTGAACAGTGACAGTATGACTAAAACAGGCATACGCCAATTAAATGAAATTGCCGAATTTGTGCCCAATTTAACCATGACCACTACCAATGATTTTTCTTCTAGTATCTCAATACGTGGGGTTGGCTCAGCCAGCCGCAATATTGGTTTTGATGCTAGGGTTGGGCTTTATTTAGATGGCGTTTATATCGGACAATCACCGGCACATAATCAAGATTTATTAGATTTGGAGCGTATTGAAGTACTGCGTGGCCCTCAAGGCACGCTATTTGGTAAGAACAATGTCGCTGGAGCAATCAACCTTATTTCCAAAAAGCCAACGGATGAATTTTCCGGTGCTGTCGGCTTCTCTATCGGCAATTATGACTTACAACAATATACAGCCATGTTTAATACACCGCTTGGTGATAATGTCGCGGCGAAGTTTAGTTTTAATCAATATCAACGCTCAGGTTTTACCGAAAATATTAGCACTGGAAATTGGTTAGATGCGCAAGACAACTACGCATATCGAGGACAAATAAAGGCAACACCTTTTGATAACCTTGAAGTGAATTTTTCTTTTGATCGCTTACGTTCAGAGCGGTTGTCATTTGACGGTGAGCCCATTACCAACACCTTAGGTAGTGCTAAAAACTCGGAAGTTGTCGCACGCAACAAGGTCAGTTTTGATGTTGACCCTAATGAAGACAGAGATATTAAAGGAGAGATACTGACCATAGACTGGGACATAGCTAATAACTATTTTATCAAATCAATTACCGGCCATCGTGAAGTTTATCTAAATTATATTAACGACTTTGACTTTTCCAATGCCGCTGTTTCCTATTTAGATTACCTTGATGACTACAGCCAATGGAGTCAAGAGTTTCAATTGATTTCACCTGAAGGCGATTTTCAATATGTCGCAGGTTTGTATTACTATCAGCAAAACGCCGACACCAAAAGATTACCAACCGTGGGTGATGAAACACTTGCTCTTTTTACTGGCGTGCCACGTAGTACTTTTGAAGCCGGTGCAGCCTTAGGCGATCCTAGCTCAATTGCGATGTTATCGGCATTTCAGCCTGGTGTGCTCAGTACGGTCGGCAATGTTGAAACAGAGAGTTTTGCAACATTTTTTAACAGCAATTACCGTTTCAATGAGGCCTTTACCTTAGACTTGGGCTTTCGTTTTTCTAGTGAAGAAAAAAACGTTGATTGGACAGTTTCAAGCATAGATCCCGCTACTGGCATCCCCGTTATTCCCATTTTTAATTTAGCCAATGGTCAAGTCATTGATAAAAGACGCGATAACGATTTTTCGCCGTTAGTATCGTTAAACTATCGCCTGAACGAGCAGGTTAATACTTACCTGAAGTACGCAACAGGATATAAAAGTGGCGGTTATAATGTTGATTTTTTAACTCAGGCACAACTTGACGCCGGCATAGAGTTTGATAAAGAAACCGTCACAAGTTACGAAATCGGCATTAAGGGACATTTGTTAGATCAACGTATAACGTTTAGCAGTGCGCTTTTCTACTCAAGTTATGACGATTATCAAATCAATCAGCTGATTAACCTTGATGCGGGTACAACAACCTTAAGTATCCGTAATGCTGCACAGGTAGAAACACGTGGTTTAGAGTTTGATTTAACCTATCGGCTTACTCCCGATTTTCAGCTTAATATTGCCTTAGGCTTACTTGATGCAGAATTTACAAAATTTCCCGCAGGCGGCAGTAACGGTGAAGACCTGTCAGGCGAAAAGTTACCGGGGGTGTCCGATTATACCTTCAATATCAGTGCCCAGTATTATTATCCCTTACCCGCACTTAACGCAGAACTGTCCGCTACGCTAAGTTATAACTATCAGGATGATTACAATACCGATCTTGATGGCTTATCACAAATCACGCTTGCCAATGGTGAGCTGCTTGCTATCGGGCAGGTTAACGGCTTTGGCGTTATGAATGCCAGTGTTGGATTAGAACCCTTAGACAATGGTATAAGCGTTTTTTTATGGGTCCGAAATCTGACTAACGAAGATAACGCTATTATTTTGGGTGAAAAGAGCTTTTTTGGCACCCGACGTAATGTCTATTTAAATCCACGAACCTTTGGGCTGAGTGCAAAATATAGCTTTTAGTGACGGGAAAATATTGCGCTGAATTCGGGGCAATAATAAGCTTATAAGGATTGAATTTTACATGATAACTAAAATCAACCGCTGGCCGGCCAGATTAGACTTAATGCAAAGTGGTAGCGGTTTAATCCTAGCGTTATTTATGTGGGCACATATGTTTTTTGTTTCAAGTATCTTAATTAGCCATGATGCTATGTACTGGGTAGCAAAAATGTTTGAAGGTCAGCCACTGTTTGGAAAATCTTATCCTTGGCTAGTATCGATTGTGGCTTTAGTTATTTTCAGCTTAATTTTTATTCATGCCGGCTTAGCCTTAAGAAAATTTCCTAGTAAAGAGCAAGAGTTTAGCGCGTTTAAAGCGCATTTACAGCGATTTAAACATGCTGATACCTATTTATGGTATATACAAATGCTAACCGGATTTCTATTGTTTTTTCTGGTCACGATTCACTTGTATCAGCTGATGTTTCACCCAGCAGATATTGGCCCCTACGCTTCTTCAGATAGAGTATGGTCAGGTCGAATGTGGCCGTTATATTTAATATTACTTTTTGTCGTCGAAATTCATGCCGGTATTGGCTTATATCGCTTAGCCATGAAGTGGGGTTGGTTTGTTGGTAAAGATATTAAAAAAGGTAGAAAACGACTACAACGACTAAAATGGGCCCTGACACTATTTTTCCTCACCTTAGGTTTAGTCACACTGCTAGCCTACATTAAAATTGGTTATCAACACGCTGATAACGTCGGTCAGAGGTACCTTCCTGCTGATAAAACCTTGTCAGAATCTACCAAAAAATTGCCGGAATAGACCATGAAAATAATACATACAGACGCGTTAGTTTTAGGGGGTGGATTAGCCGGATTAAGAACCGCCATTGGCATAAAAAAACGCGGCCACGAGGTTATTACACTTAGTTTAGTGCCGCCCAAAAGATCGCATTCGGCAGCGGCACAAGGTGGTATGCAAGCAAGTTTAGCCAATAGTGTACAAGGAACAGGTGACAACGAAGACCTACATTTTATTGACACCATCAAAGGCAGTGATTGGGGCGCAGATCAACAAGTAGTTCGTATGTTTGTCGACACCGCACCAAAAGCCGTTAGAGAGCTTGCCGCATGGGGTGTACCGTGGAATAGAGTACAAAAGGGTGACCAACAAAGTGTTATAGACGGTAAACAAGTGCTTTTAACCGAAGCTGAAAACGCCCATGGGCTAATTACGGCAAGAAACTTTGGCGGCACACAAAAGTGGCGAACTTGTTATGTTGCAGATGGCACCGGTCATTCAATGTTATATACCATGAGTAATCAAGCCATAGCGAACGATATTCCTGTGCACGAAAGGATGGAGGCATTATCACTAATTCATGATAAAAAACGCTGCGTGGGGGTAATCGCTCGCAATCTTATTTCAGGTGAACTTGTCGCTTATATTGCCAAAGCCACTTGCATTGCCACTGGAGGTTTCGGCCGCATATACCGCGCAACAACTAATGCACTGATTAATGAAGGTATAGGTGCAGCACTCGCCTTAGAAACGGGGGTTGCTGCGCTTGGTAATATGGAAGCCATACAATTTCATCCAACGGCGATATTTCCTGCTGGAATATTGGTAACCGAGGGCTGCCGAGGAGATGGCGGCTTATTATTAGATGTCAATTTACATCGTTTTATGCCTGATTATGAACCGGAAAAGAAAGAACTCGCCTCACGTGATGTGGTTTCTCGCTGGATGGAAACCCATATCGCAAAAGGTTACGGAGTAAAATCAAGGTTTGGCGAGCACCTATGGCTGGATATTCGATTACTTGGCGAACACCACATCAATACAAAATTACGTGAAGTAAAAGAAATCTGTCAATATTTTCTTGGTATAGATCCCGTGAAAGAGCTTATTCCTGTGCGACCAGCACAACATTATTCTATGGGCGGCATTAGGACAAACCACCAAGGACAAGCTCCTAGCCTGCTAGGTTTATATTCGTGTGGTGAAGCGGCTTGTTGGGACCTGCATGGTTTTAATCGCCTAGGGGGAAATTCAGTTGCTGAAACAGTAGTCGCTGGCATGATAGTAGGTGAATACATGGCTGATTTTTTAACAAGTGATGAAAGCAATATCAATATCTCAAGCTCACTGATCACTGATTTTCACCAAAAAGAACAAAACAAACTCACAGCTTTTCATCATCCAGATAACACAGAAAACCCTTTTGAAATTATGCATGAAATGCAAAATATTATGACCAATAATGTCGCTATCTTTAGAAATAAAACGCAGCTTGATGAAGCGATAACACAATTAAAAGCATTACACATCAGAGCTAAAAAAATTCGTGTTCAAACAAAAGTTAAAGGCACAAATCCAGAATTAGTGGCAGCATATCGCGTACAAAAAATGTTAAAACTTGCGCTTTGTACTGCCTATGGTGCACTGCAAAGAGAAGAGAGTAGAGGCGCCCATAACAGAGCTGACTTTCCGCTGCGAAATGACAAAGAATGGTTAAATCGTACGCTCGCCACATGGCCTTCAGAGCAAGATGAACTGCCAACACTAGATTACGAGGCAATCAAGGTAGAAACCATGGAAATGCCGCCAAATTGGCGTGGTTATGGGGCAAAAGACAGAATTGAACATCCTGATACCCCTGTTCGGCTTGAAGAAGTCGCCAGCATAAAAAAAGCACAGCCGATAACCACAAACAATACAGCTCAAACCAAAGACATTTTACAAAAAAAATTGATGCCCTATAAGCACTTGCTTCCTGAAATATTCAGGGGAAAAAATGCTCGACTATCGGATGAAGACTAATGACAGCCAATAAACTACCTGCCAATAACAAGGGCTCAGATAGCATTGCTATTACTGAACTCGAGACACCGCGATTATTAACATTCAATATTTTCAGGCACAATCCTGCCGATGAAAATAGCCAAGTTCATCGTCAAAAGTACCTGATTGAAGAAGCGCCATCGATGACATTATTTATCGCACTCAACGAAATTAGAGCAACGCAAGACCCAAGCTTACAATTCGATTTTGTTTGCCGAGCAGGAATTTGTGGCAGTTGTGCAATGCTCATCAACGCAAAGCCTGGCTTAGCCTGTCGAACGTTAACAAAAGATCTGCCCGATATCATCAACTTAGCCCCCTTGCCCGGTTTTAACTTAATTGGCGATTTAAGCGTCAACACGGGCGAATGGATGCGCGGCATGTCAGAAAGATTGGAAACATGGATACATTTACAAGAAGAATTAGTCGATCTCAGTAAAATAGAAGAAAAAATGGCACCTAAACTGGCCACAGATATCTATGAATTAGAGCGCTGTATAGAATGTGGCTGCTGTATTGCCGCATGTGGTACTGCACAAATGCGAGAAAGTTTTATTGCTGGCGTTGGCATAAATCAAATCGCTCGATATAAACTCGACCCTAGAGATAAGCGCACAGACGCTGACTATTATCAGGTAATAGGAACAGAAAACGGCGTCTTTGGTTGTATGACTCTGCTTGGTTGTGAAGATACTTGCCCGAAAAATTTACCTTTAGCACAACAGATTGCCTACATGAGAAGAAAAATGGCATTGGTAAAAGACTAAAGCCATTTACCAATGACAGCAAATATAAAAAGTGCCTTAACTGTATTAAATACAGCGAAGGCACTTTTATTGGCCTACTACTAGTAACCTAGCTCGACGTTATTTCTTGAGCCAAAGAAGGTTTTCTTGCTTTTGCCGCTTCTTGAAACTGTAAGATATAACTATAAATTACTGGTAAAACAAGCAGATTCAAAATCAAAACGGTTAACATTCCCCCTAACATTGGTGCGGCAATTCTGTGGGTTACATCAGAGCCTGTAGAACTGCTCAACATAATTGGAATTAAACCAACCATAGTTGAGATCGCCGTCATAGCAACAGGGCGAACGCGTTTTGACGTTGCAGATAACACCGCATCTTTAATTTCATTTACCGAAAGAGCTTGCTTACTTTCCGCTCGGCGTATCACCATTTCACGATCAATAAAACTTAATACTAAGACACCTATTTCAGCAGCCATACCGGCGAGCGCAATAAAGCCAACCGCAACCCCTACTGACATATTGTAGTTGTTGAGATAAACCAACCAAATGCCACCAACCAAAGCAAAAGGCATAGACATCATAACAACAACAGGTTCGATCACATTACGAAAGTTAAGGTAAAGCAAGAGGAATATGATAAACAATGTCGCTGGTGCCACAATACTTAATCGTTCTGCTGCTCGCTCCATATACTCAAATTGTCCAGACCAAGTCACGGTATAGCCTGCAGGAATGTTAACTTGTTCCGCTAAGACCTTTTTAGCGTCACGAACAAAGCCGCCAATATCTGAACTGGCAATATCAACATAAATCCACGCGTTGGGACGTGCATCCTCACTTTTTATCACCGGTGCTCCACGTCGGTAAACAAGATCTGCCACCATAGCAATAGGTATTTGTGTGCCGGTTGGTGTTGAAATTAACACCCGCTTCAGATTTTCTAAATCATCACGAAGTTCTCTCGGGTAACGTAAGTTCACTGGATAGCGCTCTAAGCCCTCAACTGTTTCAGTGATATTCATGCCACCAATAGCACTTTGAATAACATCTTGCACTGCCCCCACTGTTAGGCCATAACGAGCCGCTTCGACCCGATCAACATCAAAGTCAAGATAGTAACCACCTACAGTGCGATCACCAAAAGCGGACGTCGTTTCTGGTAATCCTTTCATGGCTTGTTCGATATCTTTAGATACCTTTTGCAACACAGTTAAATCGGGACCAGAGACTTTAATGCCTATCGGGGTTTTTATCCCTGTCGATAACATATCTATGCGAGTTTTAATTGGCATAGTCCAAGCATTGGCTACGCCAGGAAAATTTATCGCTTTGTCCATTTCAGCCATCACTTGCGTGGTGGTTTTATCTGGATCTGGCCACTCTTCCTTCGGTTTTAAGCGAATGGTTGTTTCTATCATAGATAAAGGTGCGGCATCGGTGGCAGATTGTGCTCGACCTACTTTACCAAAGACGTGATGAACTTCAGGGAAAGTTTTCAAAATTTTATCACTTTGCTGCAAAAATTCTTTTGCTTTGGTGATCGAAATTCCAGGAAATAAGGTGGGCATATAAAGAATATCACCCTCATCTAATGGCGGCATAAACTCACTACCTAATTTTGAATAAGGATAATAAGTAACGGCCAGCAAGGCGACTGCTAACACCAGTGTCATACCACGAAATTTCATCAAAAATGTCAGTGCTGGAGTATGTAACTTATGTAAGACACGGTTTACTGGGTTTTTATGCTCAGGCATGATTTTTCCGCGCAAGAAGTAACCCATCATAACGGGCACTAATGTAACGGCTAATATTGCAGAGGCCGCCATGGCATAGGTTGCGGTAAATGCTAGAGGGCTAAATAATCGACCTTCCTGTGCTTGCATGGTAAAAATAGGTAAGAATGAAACGGTGATCACTAATAATGAAAAAAACAGTGCTGGCCCGACTTCCCTACTACTATCACCAATAACCTTCCAACGTTCATCATTGCTGAGTTCTCGGCCTTTTTCTTCACGCGCTTTTGCTAAGCACGTATGGGCATTTTCTACCATAACAATGGCGCCATCGACCATAGTACCAATCGTGATAGCAATACCACCAAGCGACATAATATTGGCATTTAAACCTTGTAAACGCATAACAATAAACGCCATCAAAATACCTAACGGCAAGGTAATAATGGCAACAAATGCTGAGCGCGCATGCAACAAGAACATGATAACCACTAAACTAACAATAGCGAGTTCTTGCATCAGTGAGGTGTTTAAGCTGTCTACTGCGCGTTCAATAAGATCGCCGCGATCATAAACACTTACAATTTCCACCCCTTCAGGCAAACCGGCCTTAAGTTCCTCCAATTTTGCTCGTACGCCTTGAATGGTTGCTAACGCATTCTCGCCAAAGCGCATAATAACAACCCCACCCGCAACTTCACCTTCGCCATTAAGGTCAACAACACCACGACGCAATTCAGGCCCTATATGCACATGGGCAATATCTTTCAGACGAATGGGGATCCCATCTGCGGTTACCGCGACGGGAATAACATTTAAATCTTCAACTGATTTTATATAGCCTTTACTGCGTACCATATATTCGGTTTCAGCCAGTTCAATTAAACGACCACCAACATCTTTATTGGACATCTTTATTGCCATTTTCACTTTGTTAAGTGGAATGTTATAACGTGCAAGAGCACTCGGATCGACATCAACTTGGTACTGTTTAACAAAACCGCCCATTGAGGCGACCTCAGCAACACCATTAACGGTTTGCAAGGGATAACGCAAATACCAATCTTGCAGTGAGCGCAATTGTGCTAAATCGTGCTGGCCTGTTTTATCAACTAAAGCATATTCATAAACCCAGCCAACACCGGTAGCGTCGGGACCGAGTGTCGGTGTTATACCTTGAGGCAACCTGCCGCTAACATAATTTAACGATTCAAGTACTCGTGAGCGTGCCCAATACATGTCGGTATTATCTTCAAAAATGATGTAGACAAAAGACATACCGAAAAAGGAATAACCCCGTACCACTTTCGTGTTGGGCACCGCTAGCATAGAAGTCGTTAATGGGTAGGTCACTTGATCTTCAACCACTTGCGGTGACTGCCCAGGAAATTCTGTAAAGACAATAACTTGCACATCAGAAAGATCGGGGATGGCATCCAAAGGAGTGTTTTTATAAGCAAAAAGTCCCACTAGAGTAATAATGATGGCTGCAAGTATCACCATAAACCGATCTTTGAGCGAAGCTGAGATGATGGCTTCAATCATAATTATTGCTCCTTAGCCTTTAATTCATCAACGTTTGGCATATCCATCGCTGGCATCTTATTTTTTTCTGCATTTTTTTTCTGTGTTTGCATCAACATTTTTTCTGTTGCTTCACGTAGAGATGACTCTGAATCCACCATAAATTGTGCAGACGTAACCACCTCTTCTCCGGCGCTTAAGCCAGAAATCACCGCAACTTTACCGCTTGACTCAACTCCCAAGGTAACAATTCTCGGCTCAAATTTTCCGGGCTCTTTAACAACAAAAACTTGTGAGCGTTCTCCAGAACGAATAACGGCTTGGGCAGGAATGACAATGGCATCCTCCTTAACATCAGAATAAATATTTACTTCTGCAAACATATCTGGTCGCAGCAATTTATCTGGATTATCAAAAATAACCCTGACTTTGGTACTACGTGTTTTTGACTGAGCATAAGGATAAATATAACCTAAACGTCCTTTGAATTTTTTACCCGGAACACTGGCTAATGTCATTTCGACTTCATCACCTACTTTTATCCAAGGTAATTCATACTCATAAATATCGGCATAAACCCAGACTTGGCTCAAATCAGCAATCATATACAATTCAGTTTTAGGGGTAACATATTGCCCTTGTCTTGAGCCTATGCGCGTAACGGTGCCCGCAACAGGAGTGTGGATATGTAATTGTTTTTTTATTTTCCGAGTTTTTTCTAATTCTTTAATTTGATGTTCTGGCACATCAAGCAACACTAGCCGCTCTCTGGCACTATCAACCATTGTTTTCGCGCCGTTTCTAACATCTTCAAATGGGCTTGCTTCAAGTGCCTTAAGACTATTTAAGGCAAGTAAATACTCTTGTTGTGTTGACACTAATTTAGGCGAATAAATACTAACTAGCACATCATTTTTTTGCACTGTTTCACCAGTTTTATCAACTGTTACTGTTTCAATCCAGCCTTCAGTTTTAGGGTGTAAACGCGCCATTTTCTGCTCGTCAAAGTCAACTCGTCCAGAAGCACGTATTGTTCGGCTCATTGACTCTTGTTTTGCAAAAGAAGTTCTCACCCCGATATTTTGTACCACAGTCGGATCAATTTTCACCGTGCCCATTACGGCATTACTATCTTTTTCTTCGGCATAAACAGGGACGTAATCCATTCCCATTGAATCTTTAGCTGGGACCGGCGAAGTCACTGTCGGATTCATTGCGTTACGATAGAATAAAGGCGTTTCTTTACCTGCTGCAGCACCTTGCTGTTGTGGTGCATTTACAGTAGTTAACGTGTTGTTATTTTCATAGTCAAAAAGTATATATCCGACGCCAACGCCAACACTTAGCATAATAATTGCGGTGGCTAATGTAGATTTATTCATAAATAGATTCCTTGCCGATAGAAGCTTGTAAACTTGCTAATGCTTGATTGCTTTGTGAAACTGCTTGCCAATACTGTAATTCATAATTAAATAACGTCACTTGGCTACGAACTAAATTTAAAAAATCAACTTCGCTAACTTGATAACCAGCCAACATTGACTGTACGGTTTGCCTAGCCTGCGGTAATATCCCGGTGGTAAATAAAGATAATTGCTCTGTTGAACGACTATATTTAGTTAAGCTGCTAGCAATATCTGCTCTTACTTGATTCATTTCATCGCGATAGGCATATTTCGATTTAAATTGTTCACCTATTCGCTGTTTAACTTTGTATGACTGTTTTGTACCGGCATATAATGGCAATTTAATGCCTAACTTGATTGAAAAAAGATCGGCTCGCTCACCTGCCATTAAAGGCGAATTTTGTCCTGTTCTATCACCATAAGTTACTCCAACGATAAAATCGGGAAAGTATTCTCGCTCAGCCAAGTCAAGTTTCGATTTAGCTGCTAACACTAACTGTTTATGTTTTTTTAACACCGGACGAAACTTGTTAGCCAACTGATATAGCTGTTGCTCTGGCAGCACTTTTCTGCTCAGTAAATTAATCTCTTCAGGTAAAGTTATAAGACTTCGTGGCGCAATATTCATTAAAATATTCAGCCGAATTAATTGTTCATCTCTTAAGGCATTAATTTGAATTTTCTTATCAATTAATTTTGATAGCTCTAGTTGCGCTAATAATACATCTTGTTGTAATCCCTTGCCGGTAGTGTATTTGGTTTCTGCTACCTCAATAAATTGCCTCAGTAGAGCTTGGTTTTTATCGACGGTTACGATTGCTCTGTCTAAATAAAACATTTGCCACCATTTATGACTAATATTTTTTGCTAACAACAATCGCATTTCTGCCACATCAAAATAAGCAGCTTTTGCTTCAAACTCAGCAGCCTCTGCTTTTAAACTTAACTTGCCTGGAAAAGGTAATGCTTGTGAAAAACCAATTTGTAATTGCGTCATTCCCTCTTGGTTACGTTCAAAGCTATCGGTTGGAAAACTGACCGCCCCTAAACTTAATATTGGATCGGCTAATGTTCCCACCTGTGAGGGTATGTTTTTCAAAGCCTCATACCGTGCCTGCATTTGCGCTAAGTTAGGGTTACCTTCCAATGCTAGCGCTATGGCACTTTGCTCAGTCAGTATCTCAACGCTATCAGCATTATTTTTATTTAGCGGTTTAGCTGATAGTTGCAGGGAGAACAATAATAATATTGACATTATCAATATACGATTTATCATTTGCATATTCATTATCCTATTGAAATATATAAAATTAAATTACGCCTTGGTTCCTACAAGACTCTCTAACTCTTTAATGCTTATTGGCTTTCTGTTTTTCAAATTTACATAGCAAGTTGAATACAATAAGCATGTGCCTTGTACTTCATTGCGTAAAATATTATCTTTTTGAGATGACTTTATTTTATTGTTAAGCAATAAAATAAAGTCATCGCCAAACAATCTAAAAACAAGCTGATTTTTTCCTATTGCCTGTAGTGTACTTACTATTTCTTGTAATTTTTCATCACCTTTTTCCCAGCTATTTTGGGCATTATATTGTGTAAAATTATGTACTTTAATTAACAGCGCATATTTATATTTAGCTAACTCATGCGGTTGTTTTGTTAATAAAAGTTCTAAATATTTTTTATTATAAGCATGTGTCAGGTTGTCTTTATAAAAATAAGAAAAACGCTCGTGCTGTAAATCAGATTCAGGTAATTGAGCTACCTTATCGTCTATATTTACTTTTGATAATACGACAATTGCAGACTTTACAATCACAGGATTAAACTGATGACCACTTAATTGCGATATTTCTGCTATGGTTTCTGAGACTGTTTTTCTTGCCTTATATATCCGGTCTGTCGTCATAGCATCAAAACCATCAGCGACAGTTAGAATTTGAGACAAAAAAGGTATTTGATCCCCTTTTAGAGCTTGAGGGTAGCCTGAGCCATCATAGTATTCATGATGATGACGAACTATCTCCGCAATATCCTTGTAAATAGAGACTTTAGAGAGTATTTCATAACTTGTCGTCACATGATTTTTTATGATCTTGTACTCTAATTCGTTGAGCTTTCCTGGCTTAAGTAATATCGAATCTGGAGTCGATATTTTCCCAATATCATGCAACATCGAGGCCCGATAGAGTAAATCTTTATTGAATTGAGATACCTTTAAATGATTAGCAATTAAACTTGCATATTTGGCGACTCTTTGCGTATGTCCAGCAGTATAACTATCTCGTTTTTCAATGATATCGACAAGATTATAAATACTTTCTTCATAGTTTCTTAACCGTCTAGCTAAGGCACTACTAGCTTTTTTGTAGCCATAAATAATTGCCGCTAAACCTAATAGCCAAATAACGAAAATACTTCCTACCATATTCCATATATGTGAATATGACTCAGACAATTCTGTCGATATGGCAACTGATACAAATATTCCGCCAATGTATTGCTCAATATTTTTGATATTAAATAATTTGCAAATAGCGCATTCATTATTCATGACTATAGGTTCGAGCGCTCTAACAAACTCCTCTTTACCTACTTCATCAATAAATAACCCCGCTTCACCACTTGTCATCAATTGTTTAATGAAAATATTTTGCCAATTTTCAAGCTTATAATTGTCAGTTTGAAAATTTAAGTCTTTTTTTACTAAAATTAAAAACACCTCTGGGGAGCCAACATCCATTTGAACTAAAATCATCTTTTCATTTAGTTTTTGACGGTTTTTTTCTCCACCAATTTTTGCAATATCTTTAACAATATTTCTTTCCAGCACCGGGCTATTCTTTACTAACCAATCTGATATTGTTAAGAAATATGTAATAACTGCACTAGCCTCTTCTGTGGCTCTTTTTTTGACATTCTCTTTAGAAGAAAAAAATAAATCCGAGGCCAAAGCAGCTGCTATAATTGTCCAGACAAAAAAGACTATTAACGCTATTCTTTTTAGAGTCCCTATCCTTTTAAGCATTCTGTAAGCTCCTATCTACGTGTACGTTCATTTCTAAAGATAACGAAGCTTTGTCGATATAAACGCCCCAGCTAAAAATTCTCGGCGAATAAATGCTTGCCGTCAAAAATCACGACGACACCAATTAAGATACGAACAAAGACATAGTTAAAAATTCAACTTTTTATAAATATTTTAAAACAGTTCTATTAGGTGCTATGACAATATTGGCGGGCGATATAAATTTGACAAAGGCTGTGATAGATAAGCCTTGGTTGATTTGTGAGTGATCTGTTGAATAACGGAGAAATAACTGGCTAATTCATGCTCTGATACCATCGTTAAGTTAACTTGAGATACTAAATTAGCACTGCAGTCACAATCAACACATTGACAGTTGTTCATTGAAGAGTCTGTTTTTATACTATCAACAACTTGATTATTCACTTTTTTGTGCTGATGAATATGGGGAATATCTGTAGATAATGCAGAAGTAGAGGTTATGTTATGCACGGCCATTGCTTGGCATAAATGCATCGGTTTCGCGAACACCGGTCCATTTACAAACAAGTATATAATCATATTTAATAACAAAACGATTCTTGTACGCATTACAGCTATAAAGTCCCATAGTTATCCCATCTACTGGTTAAAGTATAACGGCTATGCTAATAGTATAATTTGATATAAATCAAATTATACTGCTACAACGGTATTTATAATGACTTATTCTAGGGGGGATTGTGATGTAAATCATTTTATACCGCTATAGAGGTGCTTATGATGGATTTAATAACGAAAGATTTTGATATAAATCAAATTACCTTGTTGTGGTTATTCATGATGAGCTCTTTCACTGTTAGCTTAATTTCGGCTGGCAAATTGCTAACTGGCTTTGCGGTCACTGTTATTGAAGTAACTATTGCATTAAAGACAAGAGTTTTTATTTCTGCATACAAAACCAGCTAAAGAACTGCTGGCTAATAACCGCCGTGCGCTATCACTATTTTTCAATGCCTGATGAAATTGCCTTTAAGTTGTGCAAGGTGCGGACTGAGCGAGAGCAAGATTCAGTAGCGGTGGGGTTGTTGCTTAAAATGACGAGGCTTCACAACATTCGCGGTGATTAAAACACTTTTATCTCGAACAAAATTTAACCGTAAAACATCAGTAGGCCTTAATTAATATTTAATTTTTTTTGCTGTATTAATCATTTCTTCCATCTGATCAGTTCCTTCTATTTCATCTATGTATGCATTAAGATCGTTCACGAATGATTGCCAATTACTGGCAAATGCCATAGTCACTTCGATGTTAAATATGGGTTTAGATGAACGATACAATAAATCATTTTTAAATATATTATCGATTAGCCAATCAGCTGTATGCTCATTTATTAAGGTAACATCACATCGACCTTTTAACAGCATTTTTAACATTGACTCATCACTACTACTATCAATGCGAATAGATTTTTCTTCCTCAAACAATTTTGGTAATAAAGGATATTCTGAATAAGTATAGGAACGATGAGTACAAATACGTTTGCCAATTAAATAGCTTTCAAAATTTATTTTGTTATCTAATACTTTTGTACTAAAAAAATAATAGCCAAATTTTAAAAAAGGCTTGGTGAATAAAAAATTACTTGGGTTGACCAACCATTCTTTATTCATTAATGAACCATCTAGTTTATGCTGTGCTAAATACTCTTCTACTCTTCCTGAAGGCACGTGGAGATAAACAATTTCTATATTTGATTCTTTAGTTACCTTATTTAAAAAACTAGGAATAATCCCTTCAAAGTTTAATCCATTATCTGGAGAAGACAGAAAAATAGAACTATCTATGTCTTTCGCTTGAAAAATTAATGTTCGAGTCATAGAAAAGCATGACTGCGACAATAACAAGGTAAAAATCAAACCGTATGATCTAATAAACATCAATATTTTATAACCCATAAAAACTTTAAACTGTACCCAATAAATCTTATTGATTCAAATAAAAAAAGCTTGTCACCCAGGAAGTGTGACAAGCTTTATACTAGCGGTTGTTGCTCTTTCGCTTTAGAGCTCTGCTGCACTTGAAAAGTTGGCAATCGAGGTGCTTCATATAATCTTTGGTTGTTCCAATTGCATATTAAGCACGGCTTACACTAAGTACCTACGTCCTGTAGCCAACAAAAATTGCCACTTTTCAAGGCAAGCCAAGGGCCTATGGCTAATAGCAGAGACTAAAATGAAAGATCAACAGCCCCTAACAACAACTATTAAAAACGGTAAGACATTTTAGCAAAACCTCTGCGGCCTAATAAATCATAAGTCATGACATCGGTATTAGCATCATTCCAAGATGTTAAATAAGGCGCCTTTTTATCAAATAAATTATCAATCCCCATTGAGACTGTTAGTGAATCATTTAGCATGTAAGAAGCTGATAAATCTGAATAAGTAATTGATTCAACTGATTTTCCTAAAGGATCAAAATCACCACCGTTTACATCATCTGCACCACCAATATAACGCATTGAATAGGTAGCTATCCAATCATCAGATATCAACGAGAAGCTAAAATTACTACGCCATTGGGTGTAACTACCTTGATCTTCTGTGATAAAGCCTACTTTATCAATTGTAGGTTGACCAGCAAAAGGGGTACTTTCATGGGTTAATAGACGTGTAACATCTAAGCTAGTTTTTGAATCAAGTCCAAATAACTTGGTTTTGTAAATAATATTAAAATCTACACCACTAACTTTTTCAAAGGCTGCATTTACCGGTCTTTGATTAAGCTCGATAACTTGTTTTGTCACAGGATGACGAGAAAAAGTATCACAAAATTGTGAATTTCCTTGTGGATCTTCATAACATAATTTCAGCATATCTGAGCCATTTACCGAGGTAATTGAGTCTTCTATTTCAATATTAAAATAATCTAACGTTGTGGATAGACCATCAACAAATTTTGGCTCCCACACAATACCTACAGTAGTAGTATCAGCAAACTCAGCACCTAACTCGGGATTACCGCCAACACTGGTTAACACGGTTGTGCCATCTTGTACAAAATTGGCAGACACACCGTCAGCTAAACAGTTTGTTGCGATTGCATCTGAGGCATTCTCACATGGATCGATTGTCCGTAGGTTTTCACCGTTGGTACCGCCAAATAACTCGGTAATAACAGGCGCACGAAATGCTGTTGATTGAACACCTCGTATCATCAAAGCATCATTAACTCTCCATGTCACACCTAATTTATAAGTAGACTCAGCGCCAACAGTACTGTAATCAGAATAACGCATTGCCATTTCTGCAGTTAAACTTTGAACAAAAGGCATATCAGCTAATAATGGAACAGATAGTTCAACAAAAGCCTCTGTTACATCGTAACTACCATTGATTGGATCTTCATCACCGTTAGCCAGTACCGTTGAATCTGGATCTCGCCAGCCTTTTTCTGTGCGTGACTCTACACCCGCAGCAAAACCAACAATTCCGGCTGGTAATTCAAATAAGTCACCATATAAATTCGCGGTCCATGTACGCATTTCATTACCACCAGTACCTTCGCGGCGATATTTTACATAATCGATAACATTTTGATCAAGTTGATTGACACCAAACCAATTACCACAAGGAATGCCATTGCTATTATCATAAGTACATATACTTTCATCTAATGTTTGCGCAGCCTTTGAGGGATCAATATCAAAAGTCCATCCATCTGTGCCCGTATTACGGCCATAATTATAAGCGGCATCCCAACCCCACCCATTATCAAACTCTCCTTCTAAACCAATAACAATCCTAATGGTATCCGTTTCTTGAAAAAAGAAAGGTGCACCTAATTCAGTATTTCTTCGGCGTTGAAACTCTAAATCTTGTCCTGTTGGATTATAATCAAAATCGGAAGACACCGTTATACCAGCAAAACCATTACGAGGTGTTACTATTTGCTCACCTTTACGTTTTGTATACATGGCTTCTGTAAATAAGCGCACTGAATCATTAACTTCATAGTTAACAAAACTTGAAACATTAATACGTTCCATTGGGCTAACGGCATTTAAGTAGGGGATATAGTCAAAACCATGTTCTGCACTATTATATGGGCCATAAGCCGTCGGATTATTTTCATCTTGACTAAATTGTACTTGGCTACCATCAGCTAACAGTGCTCTACCACCTTCAGTTGTGGAACTACCGAAACATTCAAATGTACCCGCTTCTGTGCCAAACTTAGGACAATCGATTCGATCTGATTGACGAACAGCTTCTGTATTAGTGTAATTTAAACTTAGTACCGCATTGCCTCGATCAAAATTCCCACCTAAGGTAAGGTTAATATCCTGATTTTCACCATCATTTTCATCGGTGATACCTGCTTTTACATTTAGCTCAGCACCGTCAAATTCTTTTTTAGTGATTATATTTACCACACCCGCAACAGCATCGGCACCATAGATCGCAGAGGCGCCATCTTTAAGTACTTCAATACGCTCGATCATTGAAGTAGGAACCATATTTAAATCAACAGAGCTGTTGGCACCAGTTCCACCACCAACCACACGACGGCCATTAAATAAGACCAAAGTACGTTTAATCCCCATGCCACGAAGGTTTACTTGTGCTGTACCATAACCACCACTAGTCCAATAGGCATTAGTTGCGTTACCTGCTACACCTGCTGAAAATGACATTTCTTGAAGAAGATTTTCAACATTTGAAATACCAGACATGCTTATGTCAGCTGCGGTAATAACAGAAACAGGGCTAGCTGACTCCATATCTGCCCTTTTAATTTTTGAGCCGGTTATTTCTATGCGTTCAACATTTTCGTCTACGGCTTCTTCTGCACTGGCAAGCGTAGGGATAAAAGCTACTCCTGCTATCAGTAATGCATTAGTAATATGAGAGTGTTTCATTATCATTCCTTCATTATTTTATAGTGAGTTATAATTTAGTTTTTTTATTATTAGCTGTATTTTATAACGTATAAAACCGGTATATACAACAATTATTTCATCCTAATAATTGTTTAAATCGAGATAAGACTTGATAAAAACTCTGTAGAATATGTTATGTTAAATAATAACAACCCATAGCGGTATATACCGCCAGTTAATACAATGTTAATGCAGGGTTAATCAAAAGTAACTACAATGCTGATTAATTACACAATCGTAGTAGTAATTTGATATTTACAAGAAATATAGAAGAAAAAATATGGTTCAACCTAAATACAGACTTATTGCTGACTTTATTAAAGATAAGATAGAGTTAATGATGTGGCCAGAAGGGTTTAAAATACCTTCTGAAACTGATTTAGCCACTCAGTTTTCAGCTAGCCGCATGACGGCAAGAAAATCTATTGATGAACTGGTGTTAAAAGGATTATTAAAAAGGGTTCCAAGCGTTGGTACCTTTGTAGAAGCCCCTATAGCTCAAAGCTCTTTATTAGAAATAAAAAGTATTTCAAATGAAATAAAATCTAGAGGGCATATACATCGCATGACGGTACTAAGCAAATTAACGTTAATACCTAACGATAAATTAGCTTTAAAACTTGGATTAACATCACAAAATAAAAAAATTTTTAAAGTTATTATTATTCATTTTGAAAATGAAACGCCCATTCAATTAGAAGAAAGGTACGTTAATGCAGAAAAAGTGCCTGAATTTCTAGAACAAAATTTTAACAAAATTACCGCTCATGAATATTTATCTTCTGTTGCTCCTTTAACTGAAGCTGAGATTTCTGTTGAGGCGGTTATGCCTACTAAAATTTTAAAACATAATTTACACTTACAAGAAAACATCCCCTGTTTAAAAGTTTCAAGAATGACACTATCTAATGAACAGCCTATTAGTTTTGCGACTCTATATCATCCGGCTGATAAATATAAACTAACAAGTGTCATATATGTATAACATCAGTTTGGCTTGGTGCATCTTGTAACTAGTTGATTCATAGTTTTATTCTTCAAATCACTCACTGTGTATTTTTCAGTAAAAAGTCACCTAACGCTGACGCTAGGTGACTATTTCGCTTATTTAATGGTTATGTCCGTTTTTACCATCTTGCTCTTTCATTTTGCTGTGATCCATTTTATCTTTGGACGCCTCAGCCTGCTTCATACATTTTTTCATCATGGCGACAGCAACCGGATCTTTCATATCCATTTTGCTGTGATCCATTTTGCTACAATCTGCTTTTTTTGCTTTTTTTACATGCAATTTGGGATCGTGTGCGGTTGCGGTTATTGATAAAGTGATGGTTGGTATTAATACTAATAACATTTTTACTAAATTTTTCATGGTTTTATCCTACTGTTTATTATTCAATTAGTTTATGAAAATGCATCAAAAGCAATTGCGCTTTCTTTCACACCATGCGCTTTTAATAACTTCATTGTTTCCGTCATCATGCTCTGAGGGCCACATAAATAAAATTCAATATTGTCAATATCATCCAAAATATCTATATTTAGCGCTAATATTTCTTGTGCATATCCTTGCGAACCTAACCACTCTTCATTAGGCTTAGATAGTACAGGGTAGTAGTGGAAATAGTCATTTTCTTCAGCTAACTGATAGAACTGTTCTGAGTAGAGCAAATCACATTCAGAACGCGCTCCATAGAAAAAGTGAATATTACGTACTTTTTCATTTAGATCATGACTGCTTTGCGCATCAAGCGCTAATTGCTCTTCAATGATTGATTTTAAAGGAGCCATACCTGAACCAGCGCCTAACATCACCATAGTTTTATTGTTGTTTTCTTTTACAAAGAACTCTTCAAATGGACCTAAAGCTTCAATGGTTTTACCTACACTGAGGTTACAAAGGTAACTAGAGCCTGCTCCAGGTAAGCTCTTATGATCTGGAGCTGTTTGAATTTTTATGGTAAAAACAAGTTCCTCGGTATTGATAGATGACTCAGCCAGCGAATAACTTCGTGTACACGCAAGATGCTCATATTCTAGATGCTCTATATGGTGCCAATGAGGCTTCAAATGTTCAGGCAAATTTAAAGGAATTGAGACCCCCTTTGCTGTGGGAATGAAAAAACGCATAAATGCACCGGCTTTGTATGCTAGTGCCTGTTCTGTTTCGAGCTTAAATCGTAACTCTTTAATAAAAGGACTAACAAAGCGACTAGACGATAAAACCAATGAATGTTTTTTCGCATCAGTAACATCAATTAATGTCATGTTTTCAACATCATTACTAAAATGTTGACAAGCTAATCGATAACCCTGCTGTAATTCTTTATCAGTAAAATGCAAATGATCGGCTGATGTAGATTTAACAATTGGATTTATCATTACTTTACAGCGACCACAAGTACCACCGCCACCACAGGTAGATGGTAAAGCAATATCATGTTCGATAAGGCCATCGAGTAAATTGGTATGATTTGATAAAGTAACGGTCCCTATACCTTTCTGGTTTTTATCAAATAGTTTTACACCTTGCTGTTTAGAAAAATATTTAATTTTATACTGTCCACGAAGCCCTAAATCAACAGTCCAAATTAAGCCTGTTAGTGAGAGCCATAAGGTAACGAATGCAAACAGGATAATTTGGATATTATTAAAACTGCCTTCATTGCCATAATCCATAAAATGCAACATGAAAAAGATATCGGCGAAGCGTTTGAGTTCATCACTATGACCAACAATTCTGCCAGAGCCTGCCTCAACATATACACTGGTATTGATATCATCATCAAAGTTGACTTGCCACGTCGCATTTTTTTGCTTCGGAAAATCGTCTAATGGATATTGTAATAGCTTAGCCGAGCTTACTACGCCGGGGCCATTATAGGATTGCTGAGCCAATTCACTGGCAAAGCCATTATCGATTGTTAATTTAATTCCCGTATAAGCATTAACTAGTGTGTAGTGATTTTCAAAATCCTCATATAATCCTTTTTGATGAGTAAGCAAATAATAAGGTGTTTCTAACAGTTGTATTGGCTCTAGCGAAATACTTGAGTTAAATTCATGCAACACCTCATTTGGCTCAACTAAACGTGCCCTATCTACTTCAACACTCTGCTGAGTATGACTCTTATAGGTATGTCCTGCTGATTTTGTATGATCCATCAAATTAAAGAAAATACCACTAAGTAGCCACAGTAAAAATTGAATACCAATAATGACCGACGCCCATTTATGTATCTGTCTAATTAAAGGCATTAGGTTGCTCCTCGGTTGTTGCTTTATCTATTGCTGTCGTTGTTTTGTCCGATTTGAACACTCTAAAATAAGTAAGAAATAGCCCACTAATCGCGGCAATAATTCCTAAGAAAGTAAACCAAAAAAGCAATGAGTTTGCTATGTCGCTTTCTTCATAGTCCATAACATGAAAACGAAACATCCAATCAAATAGGCGCCAGAAATCATGACGTTTTGCTAGTAACTCGCCACTCCGCGCAGAAATATAAAGCGATGGACTGCCCAAATCATCAAAATTGACTCTCCAGGCAGGTAAAGCATCGTGCATCCGTCGACTTAATTCAAAAGGTGGACTGTCCTCGATAAACTCGACATTGCTGATATCACCTTGGCCACTATATATATACTTGGCCGCTTCAATACCTGATGTTTCACTTAACGGTGACAGTAGCTGACCATTATTGGCATCAACCAAGTACTTAACCTTGTCTACTGAAAACCTATACACCTCTTTATTTATAAACATGCCTACACGAACTTTATCCGCATCAGGGTATTGTTGCTGTAGTGATTTCAAGGTGAAATTAATATTATTTGGATCAATTTTGTTTTGATGATTAATCACTAAAGTGTCGCCATGAATATAGTCAATATTAAAAAAGACCATATAAGCACCAGTAACTGACCAAATAACAAATTGTGCACCAATAAACAGCATTAACCACTTATGATATTTCCTGCTGGTTTTCAATACATTAATCGGTTTTTTTTTTATAATTTTCTTTTTAGGTAATGAGTTTGAACGCCATAAATAAAAGAGTACCGGTAAGATAAGAAGTGTCAAAATAACTGCACTTAACATACCGCCAACCATAGGCGCGGCAATTCGACTCATCACCTCTGAGCCAGTTCCTGTACCATATAAAATAGGCAACAGACCAACAATGATAGCCGCTGCTGTCATCATTACCGGTCGAACACGCATACCAGCACCATGTATTACCGCCTCAAGCACATCGGCTTTTGTCGTAGCAATACCCTTTGCTTGATGGTCACTAAGCATTGCTTGGTAAGCTTGATTTAGATAGACAAGCATAATAACGCCTATCTCAACCGCAACCCCCGCTAACGCGATAAAACCGACACCAACTGCCACTGAGAAATTATAACCTTCTAGATACATTAACCAGATGCTACCTACCATCGCAAGCGGTAACGTGCCCATGATCATGGCTACTTCAACAACGTTTCTAAAATTTAAGTACAGGAGAATGATAATGATAAATAGAGTTAACGGTACCACATAAGCTAACTTGGCTTTAGCACGTTCCATATACTCATATTGTCCTGCCCAAACGATAGAATAGCCTGCTGGCAGTATAAGTTTATCAGCAACAACCTGCTGTGCATCTACAACGTATGTACCAACATCTACACCGTCAATATCGACATACGCCCAACCATTTAAACGGGCATTTTCAGACTTTATACCCGGAGGGCCATCTTCAACAAAGACATTAGCTACATCACCTAATGAAATACGTTGACCACTAGGCGTGACAATAGGCAATAATGCTAGCTGCTCGGGTGAATCACGATAATCTTGCGGATAACGTAAGTTGACAGGATAACGCTCTAACCCTTCCACGGTTTGTGTAACATTCATACCGCCAATTGCCGTAGCAACAACTTGTTGAATATCCGCAATATTTAAACCAAAACGAGCGGCCTTAGCACGTTGAATATCAACTTTAACATAACGTCCACCTGCAACACGCTCTGAATACACCGAAGCGGTGCCGGGCACATCAGCTAAAATTTCTTCAATTTGTTTACCAATATCTTGAATTACGTCCAGCTTTGGACCCGCAATTTTAATACCTACGGGGGTTTTAATGCCGGTTGCTAGCATATCGATACGGGTTTTAATCGGCATCACCCAAGCGTTGGTTACTCCTGGCAATTTGACTAACGCATCTAACTCTTTTTTCAAACTTTCGGTGGTAACACCTTCACGCCATTGATCATGAGGTTTTAACTGAATAAAAGTTTCTATCATAGTCAGTGGCGCAGGATCTGTCGCTGTTTCTGCCCGACCAACCTTACCAAACACCGTTTTAACCTCTGGCACTGTTTTGATGAGTTTATCCGTTTGTTGCAGTAACTGCCGTGCCTGACCAATAGAAATGCCAGGATAAGTCGTTGGCATATACATTAAGTCGCCTTCATCGAGCGGTGGGATAAACTCGCTGCCAATTTTATCAAGTGGATAAATACCAACCGCAAGCACAGCTAATGCTGCTACTAAGGTTATTTTTGGAAATCTCAATACCGTTTTCAACGCCGGCATATAGATAAAAGTTAAAAAACGATTGACCGGATTTTTATGCTCTGGCAATACTTTACCTCGAATAAAGTAACCCATTAACACTGGCACTAAGGTGATCGCGAGTGCTGCAGAAGCCGCCATGGCATAAGTTTTGGTAAATGCCAGTGGCGCAAACATACGTCCTTCTTGCGCCTCTAGGGTAAAGACCGGAATAAAACTAACCGTAATGATCAATAAACTAAAAAATAACGCAGGACCAACTTCACTAGCGGATTCAGTCACTATTTTCCAGCGATTCTCCTTGGTTAGTGGCGTCCTTTCCATATGCTTATGCATATTCTCTATCATTACGATAGCACCATCAATCATCGCACCAATGGCTATAGCAATACCCCCCAATGACATGATATTGGCATTTAAGCCTTGCATATGCATAATGATAAAAGCCGTAAAAATACCAACAGGTAAGCTGACAATAGCGACCAGTGACGAACGAACATGGAAAAGGAAAACAATACAAACCAGAGCCACAACGCCAAACTCTTCTAACAGCTTAAAGGCTAAGTTATTTACCGCTCGCTCAATCAGTGCTGAACGGTCATAAACCGGCACGACTTCAACACCATCTGGCAGGCCTTTCTTCAGTTGTTCAAGCTTTGCTTTTACACCATCAATCACTTGTTGAGCGTTTTCACCAAAACGCATCACCACAATACCGCCCACGGTTTCACCTTCACCATTAAGCTCAGCAATACCGCGACGCATTTGTGGACCCGTGCCAATGTCAGCAACATCTTTTAACAACAATGGTGTGCCATTTTGATTAACACCCAATGGAATATTTTCTAGATCTCCAACACTTTTTATATAGCCGGTCGCTCGCACCATATATTCCGCTTCTGCCATTTCAACAACAGATGCGCCTATTTCTTGGTTACCTTGTTTAATTGCCGTTTGAATCAACGACAGCGGTATACCAAAGGCACGTAATTTATCCGGATTAACTCTGACTTGGTATTGTTTCACCATACCACCAAGCGCGGTAACTTCTGAAACACCAGGCACGGTTTGCAACTCAAACTTTAGAAACCAATCTTGAATGCTACGTAATTGACTTAAGTCGTGCTGCCCAGTTTTATCAACCAAAGCATACAAATATACCCAGCCCACCCCTGTGGCATCAGGACCTAATTGTGGTCTGGCATCAGCAGGTAAACTAGGGGCAACTTGGCTTAAATATTCCAAGACCCGTGAGCGCGCCCAATAAAGATCGGTATCTTCATCAAAAATGACATAGACGTACGAGTCACCGAAAAAAGAATATCCCCGCACAGTAACCGCTCCAGGTACAGACAGCATCGCTGTTGTCATTGGATAAGTGACTTGATCTTCAACCACCTGTGGTGCTTGTCCTGGGTAGCTGGTTTTTATTATTACCTGTACATCAGACAAGTCAGGTAAAGCATCAATAGGGGTTTTACTGATCGAGTACAAGCCAGCACCGACCAGTAAAAATGTTGCCAGTAAGACGAAAAAACGGTTACCAACTGACCAACGAATAATAGAAGCAATCATAAGTGTTTAACTCCTTTATTAGTGGTTTGAGTGATCAACAGCAGGCACTTCAATACTCGAAGTTACGGCTGATGTTTCACCATCGGTTATAGGAGAGATTTCAACAATAACAAAGTTGCCATCACGAATTTCAAAACTGAATTTAACCAACATACCTTGACTTAGCCCTGCCAAACTAACGCCATCATCAGTGATAAAATCAACGGTTGCTGCTGCTCTATTCCATTTTTCAATAGCAGAGCGACTGATATTGATCATACCGTGCTCAACCATTAATGAGTTGATGGTACCGGTGACGGTCGCCGAAGACATGTCTGAATTTTGCTCGCTGTTTTTAGACATTTGCATGTCTGTCATCACATCGGCATCATTAGCAGGTGCATCAGGAACATGAATATTACTTATTTGGTAGTCGCCAGCAGCTGTTTTTGTCACTTCAACATGTAAACTAAGACCTTCGTTAAGTTGTGCAAAATCAACCGCGTCGGTAGCAATAAAATCCATAGTCATTTCAGGCCAATCCCACTCAGGGATAGCTTCATGCGCTAAAGTTAACATTTTATGATCAGCCATCAAGCTTTGTACTTTTGCTGACACCCAAACTGAAGCAGGCGTGCTCTCATCTAAGCTTGAGTCATCATGATTCATGCGCTTGAAGTCCGATGATTTACTTGATTCAGAATCAAGTAAGAACTGCGCTGAAGTAACGATTTTTTCTCCCTCGCTAATACCGGCAAGTATCTCAACACTTTCACTGTCATAACGCCCTACGCTAACAGCTACCGACTTAAAACTGCCCTCACCTAACGCGAGCACAACTCTATCTTGATTGCCGGTTCTAATCAGTGCTTCTTTAGGGATAAGCAGTGCACGTTCATCACCGGTAGTATGAATAGCAATTTGCGCGAACATATTAGGTTTAAAAACCTCATTATCGTTATTAAAACGTAAACGAACTTTCACCGTACGGGTTTTCGCATCAAGAGTAGGATAGATATAGTCAACTTGACCTGTCCAAGTTTTACCTGGCAGATAATCCAGTGTCATGGTCACTGGCGTGCCCATTTTCACTTGACCTGCTTGTCGTTCAAAAACCTCGGCATCAACCCAAACTTCAGATAAGTCACCAATAGACAATAATGTTGAACCTGGTTTAACAAAAAAGCCTTCACGGATTTTTAAATTCTCAACCACACCGTTTTGTGGTGCATAAAAGGTAATGCGCTGTTGAACTTTTTTAGTTTTTTGCAGCTTAGCAATCGCTTGTTTAGGTAATTGTAAAGCCGCTAAACGATTTTTCGCTGCGCTAATCAATCGACTATTTTTACGATCTAACGCCAACAATAGCTCTTCTTGCGCATTAACTAACTCGGGTGAGTATATCTCGTATAACGCTTGGCCCTTTGTGACTGGATCACCTATGGCTTTAACATGAAGTTTTTCGATCCAGCCTTGCACTCGCGGATGGATATGGACTAATTTGTCCTGATTGTAAGCAACGTAACCAACCGTATTGATTTCAGTGTGTAATGATTTATAACCAACTGTTGCTGTACGAACCCCCAAATTATTAATGACATCAGAGGAAATTCGGATGGTGCCAACACCTTCATCAGGACCTTTGCCACCATCGTCATATACTGCCACCAAATCCATGCCCATTGGCGACTTACCAGGCTTGTCGCGGCGGTAATTAGCATCCATAGGTGCAACCCAATACAATGGTTTTTTTTCTGCTGATGCCGCACTTGTGCTCTGGCCACTGCCAACTGGCGCTAATACTGCATAGGCGCCAACGGTGATAATACCGCCAATGATCATACCCATAACAATTGGTTTAATGTTTTTTCCTAATGTAGTGCTGCTCATTCTCTCTCTCCCGACATAGCTGCATATTGGCTGCTATTGGTCACATTCAGATTGTTTTCAGTCATTGCAGTCTTAATACCACCGATAAAAAGGTAATTTAATTCCAAATGTATTTTTTGTTCTTCGACATTCAAGGTTAAGTCATCTATTTCTGCATTCAATACGGCAATGCGTGCACGCACCACTTCGGCAAAATCACCATCATCATTGGTATAGGCCGTTAACGAAGCTTCCGCTTGATCATGTATTTGAGGCAGTAACTTTGTGTTGTATAAGTTTTGTCTCTCTTTTACTCGTAGTAGTCGACCTTTGGCACTTGAATAGGCGCCGAGTAATTGTCTAAGCAGTAATAATTTTTCTGTTTTTATCGCTTCGGTTTTAGAAACAGCGGAGCGAACATCTTGGTCTTGCCTATTTTCGGTAAAAATCGGTAGATCAAATGTCACACCAACCGAAAATAAATCTGCTCTGTTTTGGCCCATAGGATCATCCGCGCGATAACCATAACTAGCGTTAACACCCCACTCTGGCTTGTATTTTTGTTTGGCGAGCTTGATACCCGTTTTTGTCGCGTTAACTTTTTTATCGACAGCAATAACTGCGGGATGTGGATAAAAGAAAGGCACTAAGTCTTGAGGTTTCAGCCAATTTTCAGCATAAACTAAATTGCTATTAAGCAAATCAATGCTCGGTAACTGCTGGCTAAGTGCAATATCATGCCATGACAAATCAGAGTACAAAGCAGCGTCATCCACTGTATGGTTTGCTGATGCAAATCGTGTTAACCACTGTAAGAGCATGCCGTCGTATTTATTTTTCTGTTGCGCTAGTTTATCTAATCGTTCTTCTAAGCGAGTCAGTTCTAGCTGTGCTCTAACGATATCCTGTTGACGAGTTTTACCTAAAGTAGATGAGTAACTTGCTTCAGCGACATCAGCTAACTGCTCAAACAAAGATCTGTTTTTTTCAATTAAAACAACACTTTGCTGAACCCTGTAAGCATCCAACCATAAACCACCGACCGTAACCGCAACTTTTGCAGCTCGATCTAAGCGTTGATATGGATACATTTCACTTTCAAGCTGCAGTTGCTGGCTTTTAAATTTTAACGTATCACCGCGTGGGATCATTTGACTGACACCTATTTTCAGCTGAGTCATACCCTCTTGGTTCAAGTCAAAACTATCTGTAGGTAAGCTGCCCATACCAACCGATATTTTAGGATCTGGTAAGGTATTAGCAGAAATACTTGCAGACTCAATAGCTTGTTGTTGATGACGATTACCCTTTAACCATGGATCATGCTGTTGTGCGACTTTAATTGCCTGCTTAAAAGTGAGTATCTCTCCACTTTGCACTGACTGCTCAGCAAGCGCAGTCAAACTTGTCATCATTAAAACCCCCAAACCTACGTTAATAAAAACTTGATTGTAGTGGTTGTTTTTAAGCATTAGAATTGCTCCTTGTACGACTGGATAGTGGCATAAACTTCATAGCTGCCATCAGATTTTAATAGTAAAATCTGATAAGGACGAAACTTTTCACCAACTTCCATTCCTGGCGTACCTACCGGCATTGCAGGCACTGATAAGCCAATAACATCACTTGCATGCTGTGCTTGTAAAAATTGTTTGATGAACTTTGCTGGCACATGGCCTTCAAAAGTGTATCCGTCGGTTGAAATTGCGGTATGACAAGAGCGATATCGAGGCGCAATACCTTGCTCTTCTTTAATCACTGAGAAATCTTGGAAATTATGGATTTTTGATTCGAAGCCACTGTCATGGATGTGATTAAGCCATTTTTCACAACAACCACAAGTGGGACTTTTGTACACTTCTAAATGAATGGTTTTAGGTTGAACATTTTGCGTTTTAGCACTATCTGCAGCTACGGTTTTATCTGAGCAACTGGCAATGACAAACACTAAAGCCAAGATTGCGGCAAACTTTAAGGTAAATTTATTTGAAGACATAAACCCCTCCAATAGGGATATTAATTAATATTTTTAATAATAATTAGCTTATTTTTGATGTCACTAAAGATAGTTTTCTTTAAACACAGAGATCAAAAAAGCCTAATACAGATATTTTCTATCAATGAGCCAATTTTTGGCACAATTATGCTGTATTTAGCTTAATATTGGAGGGCGGTAAAGTGATGTAGATTGTTGGTTGTCAGCCAAAGGAGAATGAGAAAGTATTTTAGCAGATAAATCAATAATTGGACTACTGCCTATGTTCTTCATAAACACAGCAACGGTTGAGCAGCCACCCGTAAAGCAGCTGCAGGTTTTAACACAACAATCTTCTGAAGAGTCGTCTGAGTCTCCAGAAAAGCTTTCAGCCATATTATGCTTACTATGGTCCATCATGATTTCGTCTGGTAATTGCGCGCTATTTCCTGACATGCTCATCATATGATAAGGCATAACAGCAGCCGCTACCGCTTGACCAACAAAAGTCAAACATAGCAGTAATACCATTAATGTTTTAGGAAAATTAAAAGACACAAGCAACCAAATTAAAATTTTTACTTGCTGTGGATGGTACAACAATCAATACCTTGCCTCAACTTATTAATTTGTATATTTAAAAAAACATTGCGTTAATGTGATATATATCAAGAAAATTAATTATAGCTATTTTTACTCGATCGCTAATAATCAGCTTCATTAACACCATTCCATTCACTATGTAATATCGTGTAATGGTTATGTTGAGTGCTCAACAACTATGATAATAAACTTGAAATGAATATTTTTAGCTGCCGTAGCAGCACACGAGAAAACAAGTTACCAAGTAAAGCACTAAAAAATATCGCATAAATTCAATTGTTATCAACCATAAAATAAAATGCAGAGCCCAAATAGCCATGAATAGTTATAGATTGGAGAGAGATATGAGCGTACCAAGATCATTTATCAATTATATGAAAATTATGCGTGAATATTATAAGTCAGGCGCCACTCGCCCAGATCCCCTGCCCAAGGACTTTAACTTTAATGATATAGAGGTTGATGCCAGTTCATATGGCTTTATCAGTAATGATAATTTTAATAAAAGCATAAATAACACCAACAACAACAACAACAACCTAAAAAACAATAAAATACCAATGAGTAGCAATGATCAAGTTTTGCCTGCAAAGGCTGCACCACAAACTGAAATTACCACTATCGATTTATTTCAGCAAAATGACAGATTAAAAAACCTTGGCCAACAGCCACCAACACAGAAAAAAATCACTTTAATTCTGAGCAAAAAAGTCAATGGTATTTTTGCTACAATGATGGCGAGCTTCAGCCAAGAGTCCAAATAACACCAAGCCGCCCTAAACCTGAATAACAGCAATAGCTTTATTGATGATATTAGAGCAAAACAGTGCCTATAAGACAAAAGACATAAAATATCGTTAGCGACTCAAATCAGCGATAGTTCCTATAAAGTCGAATAGACTTTGCTTCTAAAAAATCAACAGCCTTAAGCGTTATTCAACGCTTAAACTCAATTGATATTAATAGAGAATATCTCCTCACTATTGATTTTTTAAATACTAATTTTTTAAGTATTGATTTATTCATTTTCGATTGCTAGTTTATTGTTCAGCCTCTTATTGAGAAATAATTTTAGCTAAAATAAAACATGACTCAGAAAATATCTGCATACGACTTCAGGTTAATTAATCATTTTCTCGTATCGGTAACTTTTTCTGACACGAATAACTAAACACTCATCGTAGATACTTAATAACCAATAATATCGAATAATAACTAAAGGGAACAAGATTATGACCACTGAGCAGACCGCCAACGAAACAGCCGCTGAAGATATCACTTTTTATGTCAATATGGATTTTAGTAAACTGGCTAACGACATTAATGATCAAACCTTAGCGCATCAATTTAATGGCAAAGGCCGAAAAGTCACTTATCTAACTGAAGAGCAAGAGTTAACTTATTTTTACTACTCATCAGACAGTGCCGGTGAAGATAAAATAACGCCGCCGTTTGAAATTAACGACGGTGATACTGTGACCTGTTCGCTACAACCATGGAACAATGGTGACAGCAGCGATAGCAACAAAGCGAAGTTTAAATGGAAAAACATTCTGCAAAATCGTTTTGATTTACATCAGGTATCAACAGAAAGTAAAGCGCAAGTAACCTATAAAGCGGTAATCACCGAAGGTGCGACTGAAACTGATACGGTGATCATTAATATTCACTTTAAACTTAATGGCGACAAGTTTTCAATCGCTTGGGATCCTCAAGTGAAAATAAAAAAATAGATACTTTTAATTTATTATCAACATTTTTAGGTACTCAGGATCCTCTTTTAAATCATCAAAAAGCGGTGAATTAGCAACCTCAGCTAGTGAATAATTCTTATTCATAGCAGATTTTATATGCTTAATCGCCGCTTTTTTCATATTTAAGCGAACATAGGCGGCAGCAATGAGGAAATTATCAGCACCGGTATCTTTTTTATCGATCTCTTTGGCGTAAAACTGTGTTTTATCAACATTATCTAAATTGGCATAATAATATGCTGATGAGGCTATAGCATTTTTGTTATTGGGATTTAACACAACAGCTTGTTCACTAAGGATTATTGCTTGCCGAAAAGCTCCTATATATTTAGAATTATTTGCAAAGCGATAAGCATCGGCTAAATTACCCCAATTAATATAGTCACTATCATTTAAAGCGATCATCTGCTCATACGCTTCTACTGCTTTATTAAAATCTTTTAACATAAAGTAGTAGGTACCAAGGTTAGCAAAACCATCGGCATTTGGTTGAATTGATATGGACTTCTCTGCAGCTATAATAGCCTGTTCAGTATCACCTAAAAGGTAATGGCAAGCACTGATATTAAGGTGAGCAATATAGTTATTGGGTACTTGTTGTGCTAATAATTCAAAATAATTTATTGCTCGATTATACTCACCATTATTATAATGAAGAGCTCCCACGTTTGCTATAACGGTCGTATTATTTGGCATCAACTTAAACGCTTGCAATAAAATGTCTTCAGCCATTTTAATTTCATTTAACTCTATATAGGCATCAGAAAGGCCAGCATAGGCTTTTAAAAATCGTGGTTGTAACCCTATACTTTTTTTGAATAATTCTACCGCTTGGGCATAATCACCTTGGTTAAGGCTCAGCTCAGCTTGTAAATAACTGAGCAAATTATGCTGGCCATTGACTTTTTTCAACTGCTCAACCGTTGCCGCCATTGGCAGCAGTTGAGTCGCATCATTTGATTCAATAAAATGACGTAACTGTGACTCTGCTAGCCCGACATAGGCATCGCCATAGTTAGGGTCGAGACTGATCGCCGCATTAAAAGCAGCCAATGCCTTAGCAATATTGTCTTCGTGATCAAAGCGATATAGATAGCCTCGGCCAGCTAAATAGTGTTTATAAGCACCATCAAAGGCCGGTTTTTGCGCAGCAAACCGAGCGGTTAACTCTGCTGGTATTTGCCAACCGAGCAAGTTCATCACCTGTTGGCGAATGTCGCTTTGCGCGGCGAATAAATTATTTGCATCTAAAGTCAGCTGGATAGACTTTAACTGCCGACCATCAGCGCCATTCACTAAGCTCAAATGCAAACTGCGCGTAGATCCCATATGCTGAATACTGCCGGTGACTATAGTATCGACACCATATTTATTATAAATTCCACTAACGCTCGGGTCGTCAAGTTGTCTAATTTCACTTGTTGGTAATACCCAAGTGCTACCATCACCTTGCTGATAACCTACTTCGGCTAAATCACTACTGAGCATAGTCGCGATACCGTCACTAAAAATTTGTAACACCGGATCGCCGCTAATATTATCGAACGGTAAAAAAGCAATCTTCTTTGCTTCAACCAGCTGCCGAGCAATCAACTCTTGCGTGCTGGGCGGGAATAAAACGCTGCGTACACTCCAACCTAAAACAGCGACTAGCGGTAAAATAAATAAACTTTGGGTCAGCCAATGTTGCTGTTGCCACCAATTTTTTTTTGTTCTTAACTGCTGATCTATGGTGGCAAGATCTTGCGCTAAGGCATTTGCACTTTGATAACGTTTTGCCGGCTGTGTTTGTAGTAACTTATCAACCACGGCAATGAGTTCAGCAGGTACGCTCAGCTGAGGCGGTTTGCCGCCGGTTTCCGCAATATTTTTATCAACAAGTTTGCGCTCAGCCTCACGTTCAGCGATAAGTTCGGCTAACGGGGTGTATTTTCCCTGCGTTATAGCGTCAGTAATTTGCGCTAAATTAAAACCTAAAAAAGGTTTAACACCGGCCAACATTTCATACAAAACAATGCCGAAAGAAAATAAGTCTGACCGCGCGTCACCCGTTTGCCCTTGAATTTGCTCCGGTGCCATATACTGTACAGAGCCTGTTATTGCTAATGATGACGATTTTAGCTCGATATTTTCATCGCAAGCAATAGCCGCTACTAACGGTATTTTCGCTGGTGTTAACGCGGTTTTTAGTGCTGACTCTGGCGTTTGCTCTAGCTCGACACTGCCAATGGGCTCTAACAAGGCAGCAATGCCAAAATCGAGTATTTTAATCTGGTCATTTATATCGACCATAATATTTTGCGGTTTAATATCGCGGTGAACAATGTGTTGCTGATGGGCACAAGCAAGTGCCGCCACCATCTGCTTGGCATAATCGATAACGATATTTAGCGCCAAACCTTGTTGCGGAATAACAGCATTTAATGGCCGACCATTAACCCATTCCATGACAATAAAGTTGCTATCGCCGTCACGAGCAATATCATAAATGGTCACTATATTAGGGTGATTAAGTTTAGAAATGGTTTTCGCTTCTGCCAGTATTAATGCCTGTTGAGCATCGCTGATACGCAGCATTTTAATCGCAACAAAGCGTTCTAAAGCCAGATCTTTAGCTTTATAAACCGCGCCCATGCCGCCCTTACCTAAAATATCGATAATTTTAAAGTGCGCCATACTGTTATGATTAACTTGCTGTGCTTGAGCCGCTTGTTCCTGCTCAGAAAGCAAGGTCACTTCGCTGCATTGAGTATCTGCAATGATGATGGTGTCGTTATCTGGATTCACTTGATATTTTAATTCAGTTGATTATGTATTAATTCATTTTCATACCAAGTGTTATTGATATGCCCGAATTGAAGTTATTTTTATTTTTATTTTTATTTAACTAAATATTATTGCATATCATTTCGCTAATACACGCATAATAATCAGTAACTTAATGAGCTCGTTGGCCAGCATAACTGGTGATATTTTGACTCATGTTATAACTATCGTTTGGCTCGGCTTCCAGTAAACTCACTTGACGCGTATCACATTCCATTTTATCGCCTTTATGAATACAAAAAGACTTACTGGCTAAACGTAGCTTACCGGCATTGCGCTCTATAATGTTATTTGACTCACAAGCGTTATTCAGGGCATCAACGAACTGTTTACGAATACGGTAAATTTGTATATTTAAATGACTAGCATCTAGTCCTAAATCTTTCGCAAGGTGTTCGGCATATACCCAACCTTGTTCACTATCATCAAGACCTGCTTGCATATCTTTCGCACGTTGACGAGCAAGCGTCAGCATAAGGTAGTGATGACTACGTACTAATAAATCAATCTGCTCTTCACCACTTTGCATAACAACATGGGTGCTTTCTTCATCTAAACTGGTTTGAAATAAAAAACTTAATTCATCAAGCGAAGTTACACTAGGTCTGAGCAATTGTGTTTCAGCAATACTGCGGTTAATTTGTAGCTGCCATGTTAAGCCGTCAATATCTAAATACGCTTGATCATCAAGTTCACTGGCAGAAATTGGTTGATTCAAATTATCGTCAAGAATTTCTTGCCACCAAGAGTAGGTTTGGTTGTTATAGCTTAGGACGATATTTTGCGACTTTTGACTCGGTAATAAATGTAAATACTCTAATTGAATAGCATCGCTGTTATGCGCCACGGGAATCAAGCAATCACAAGGAGGGCTAACATCAAACACCTCAAACGCATTATTAGATTTACCTGCAAAGGTGATCACATCACCAACATTAAGCTGGGCAACTTGTTCACGAGATAATTTATTACCATTAAGCCAAGTACCATTACTACTGACATCACGCAGTAGCCAGTACTGCTCATTCCACTCAATAAAAGCATGTATTTTAGAGATATATGCATCGCTGACGTAAGTATTAACTGAGCTTTTAAGTCGACCAAAACTATGATGAGATTGCAGTAGGCAACGTTGTTGCGTTTGATTGTTAATTAAAACGGCCATCAGTTCCTCTTTTATGCTATCAGCGTTAATCCAACGTTTATTTAACCGTCAGTAGGCAACAAAAGCATAAGCCAAGTTGTCTACGCCGCGTTAAGTTAAATAATCAATATATAACTAAAAAGTGTAGTCTTTATTCTGCCCTATTTAGCTAATCAATCAAGTACATTTGTCCAATGATTATCACTTTTACTTTTTTTACTGGTAACAGTCTTCATTTCAGTGAAATATATTCGCTCAAGATTAATGTATCAAATAATTTATATCATTATTATCACCATCTGAGCGTTAACTTTATCATCAGCTACCATAGCTACGAATATTACGAGGATAAATCAACATACAACTTTGTTCTATCTCATCGTAAAAAGCTTCTACTTAATTTTACAAATGTTAAATTTATTAACATCAAATACATTCTACTGTGGCATTAAACTTTAACGGCATTTTAAATGGCTTAAAACGCAAATTTAGCTAGCACATACGGTTAAGTTTTATTTAGAATGCACGAATTATTCTATTGTAACTATCGCTAACTAGTAACAGGCTACTATTTAGTCATTTTGAGGAAAAGCATATGCTTTTTAATGGTTCGTTTATCACAGACTGCCCAATTCGTCAGAAAATTCGTGAGTTTTATCGTATTGATGAAAATGTAGCGGTAGATCATATTCTTCCTTTAGCTGAAGTAAACGTTAGTGCCCGAAGTAGAGCTTGGGAAAGAGCACGTAAAATGGTCTTGAAAATTCGTCAAGATCAATCAGGTAAGGGTGCAATAGATGCCCTATTAAATGAATATTCACTATCAAGTGAAGAAGGCGTGGTATTAATGTGTTTGGCTGAAGCCTTACTACGTGTACCTGATAAGCATACGCAAGATGCCTTAATTCGTGACAAAATATCGCAAGGACAATGGAGCAGTCACTTAGGCAGCAGCGATTCTTTATTCGTTAATGCATCGTCTTGGGGCCTACTCATTACCGGCTCTATGGTTAATTATGCCGATAAACGTAAACAAGACAGTTTTGGTTTATTGAAAAAAACCATTGGCCGCTTAGGTGAGCCGGTTATTCGTAAGTCTATGAACTATGCCATGAAAATTATGGGCAAACAGTTTGTTATGGGCGAAACCATCACCGCAGCAACAGAGCGAGCAGCAACGAAAGAACAACAAGGTTACGTTTATTCTTACGACATGCTCGGCGAAGGCGCTCGCACCATGGCCGATGCTGAACGTTATTTAAAAGCTTATCAAGATGCGATAGAAGTTATTGGTGAAGTTGCGGTGGCCTCAGGTAAAAACGACCCGCGTAAAGTACCGGGTATTTCAGTGAAACTTTCCGCTATTCATCCTCGCTATGAGTTTAGCCATAAAACACGGGTGATGGCTGAAATTGTCCCTAAACTTAAAGCACTTTGTTTGCAGGCTAAAAGCTATAATATCGGCTTAACTGTTGACGCTGAAGAATCTGAACGCTTAGACATTTCACTTGATATTATTGAAGCGGTATTTAGTGATAATGAATTAGGCGATTGGGATGGTTTTGGTATTGCCTTACAAGCGTATCAAAAGCGCGCTATTTTCGTGGTTGATTGGCTACGTGAGTTAACCGTACGTGTTGACCGTAAAATGATGGTGCGCTTGGTGAAAGGTGCTTATTGGGATACTGAAATTAAAAATGCTCAAAAAGATGGTCATGCTCATTTCCCGGTTTTCACGCGTAAGTCTTCAACCGATGTTTCTTACCATGCCTGTGCCAACAAATTATTAGAATATCGAGATACTATTTATCCGCAATTCGCTACGCATAATGCTTATACCGCAGCGACTATTGTTGAACTAGCGGGTGATGATAAAGAAGGTTTTGAATTTCAGTGTTTACATGGCATGGGCGATTCTTTATACGACCAAATAGTAGCCGGTGAAAAAATTCAGTGTCGTATCTACGCGCCAGTGGGTCAACATGAAGACCTTTTAGCCTACTTAGTCCGTCGTTTATTAGAAAATGGCGCTAACTCTTCTTTTGTTAATGCTATTGTTGATGAATCTCAACCGGTAGAGTCATTACTTGGCGACCCGGTTGAAAAAACTCAACGCTTAAAAGATAAATACAATCATCAAATTATCAAACCTATTGCTTTATATCATGACGCAAAAGGTCTAGGTCGTGATAATTCGAAAGGTTTAGATTTAACTGACATCAATGTTATTACACCATTAAAGGCGTCATTAGATAATTGGTTTGTTGACAATTTACTCAATAAAAATGATGTGCCATCAGACGCTGTTGCCGTGAAAAACCCAGCAAATCATAGCGAAATTATTGGCTTTCATCAGCACCATAATAAAGCTGACATGTTAGCCATGATTGACGTTGCTGAAACCGCCTTTGCTTCATGGTCAGCCACGCCAGTAGTTGAACGTGCAGCTTTATTGTGTCGTGTTGCTGATATTCTTGAACGTCATACCGACGAGTTGATCGCGTTATGTATTAAAGAAGCCGGTAAAATAGCACAAGACGGTATTGATGAAGTCAGAGAAGCGGTTGACTTTTGTCGTTACTATGCAGAAAAAGCCGTTGAAATTGCCGCCGATGAACGCTTAGAAGCCCGTGGAGTTATTTTATGTATTAGCCCGTGGAACTTCCCGTTAGCGATATTTTTAGGCCAAGTAGCCGCCGCTATTGCCACCGGTAATACGGTATTAGCTAAGCCCGCGGAACAAACCAGTTTAATTGCTTTACGTACCATTGATTTAATGAAGTCAGTCGGTTTACCTGAAGGCGTTGTACAAGCGGTTATCGCCCGTGGTAGCGAAGTGGGTAGCGTGATCATTCCTGATGAACGCATTCAAACCGTGATGTTTACTGGCTCAACACAAACCGGCACCGTTATTTCACAAACCTTAGCTGACCGTGGTGGCGATCAAGTGCCATTAATTGCCGAAACTGGCGGTCAAAACTGCATGATAGTAGATTCAACGGCTTTACCAGAACAAGTCGTTGATGATGTTATTTCTTCAGGTTTTCAATCAGCAGGTCAACGCTGTTCAGCGCTTCGGGTATTATTTTTACAAGAAGATATTGCTGATGACGTGATTACTATGCTCAAAGGTGCATTAGCTGAATTGTACGTTGGTAACCCAGCAAAACTAAGTACTGATATTGGTCCGGTGATTGATCAAAAAGCGCTAGACGCCCTTAATGCCCACAGCGACTACATGAAAGACAAGGGGCAATTGTTGTATCAATGCCCTATTGCTGATGAAGTAGCTGACAATGAGCATTTCTTTTTCGCACCACGCCTATATGAAATTAGCGATATTAGCGTACTTAAGCAGGAAGTATTTGGTCCTTGTGTGCATGTTGTACGCTTTAAAGGTAACGAAATAGAAGCAGTTATTGATAAAATTAATGGCACGGGCTTTGGCTTAACGATGGGCATTCATACCCGTATTGAACACCGTGCTTTTGATTTAGCTAAACTTTCACGTGCCGGTAACGTCTATATTAACCGTAATATGATCGGCGCTATTGTTGGTGTCCAACCTTTTGGTGGTCGCGGCCTTTCAGGTACTGGACCAAAAGCAGGCGGGCCGAATTATTTATCTCGTTTAGTGATAGAAAAAGCGACGCCAGATGCCGAGCAATTTAACTTATTACCTTCACAAGTAGAAGCTTTAGACGGTGATGAGCAGTCAGATAAAGAAGCTGTTTTATTTATGGACAAAGCCAATGCAGCAGAAAAAGCTTGGCGCTTAACAGAGTTAAACACCCGTCTTTCTTGTGTGCGACAATTGTTAGCAAAAATTGCCCACGTTGGTATTGTTGATGATTTAGCCGACGATTTAAACCGCACCTTAAAATCGGCGCGCTCGCAATTAATTGATATCGAAAAACGCATGAAAAAGCCAACATTCTTACCAGGGCCAACGGGTGAGTCAAATGTGCTTTATTTGGAAAATCGCGGCAATATTATCTGTTTTGCTGACTCAACGGTTAGCTTTCATTTCTGGGTACTTTCGATTGTAACGGCATTAGCGACCGGCAATACCGTGATTAGTGTAGTATCTGACTTGTATTATGACGAAGCCATCGCCTTTAGAGATAAATTCCTCTCGACAGTCGCTGATGCCGGTGTTTTCCAAGTTGCTCGCTTACGTCACTTATCAACGATGTTGACGCATCCTGCGTTATCAGGCGTCGTAGTCGACAGTAATTGTGACCGTAAACATTATATCAGTGAAAAATTAGCAGAACGTCAAGGCGCAATATTGCCAGTGATCAGCTCTGAATACTTTGATAATCTGATCCAACGTTTGTTGACAGAAAAAACCGTGAGTATTGACACCACAGCTTCTGGCGGTAACACCTCATTAATGACCTTGGTTGAAGAAGATTAACTTACTGAACATCATGCAATAAGTAGAAAGTTATCAATAAAAACGGGCATCATTAGATGCCCGTTTTTTATTATCGTTTGAATAGCCTTTTGAAATTGCTCTTTAAAATCCGTTAGCGAGTAAGCTGCCCTTCTATAAATCCTGTTTATTCATGCTCACTTCACAGTTAAAAACCTGATTGTATGGCTACTTCGTTGGTACGGTATCAAACATCGGAATATCAGTAATACCTTTTAGCCATGGCACAGCAGAACGACACCAAATTTGATTTTTTGGGGTTAATAGATTGCGTTGCTCAATACAACCTGCTCTGATGCCATACACTCTATTAGCTGATTCAACTGAAGTGGCATAAAGTGCACTGCCACAATTTGCACAAAACCCTTGCGCTCGTTGATTACCACTTTCAGCTATTTTAATATATTCTTTTACTGCACCTTTGGTAAACCTTACACCATCAGGCTCAGATACCACGACACTTCTAAATGCCGTACCCGATAATATTTGACAATCAAGGCAATGGCAGATCATCACTTTATTTTCGTCAATTTCAGCTTCAAATTTGATTTCGCCACAATGGCAGCCACCATTAATATGCATCATGTTTTTTCTCACTTGTATTAAATCTTGTTGATAACAAATTGTTAATTAGCGCCATTATACTAACGCTAACTTATAAAGTTTTACTTATAATAATAACTTCGTTAGATTCACAAATTAAGTCTATTGGTTAACTGATAAGTAAATGTAGGGTAATTGAATATGCTACGCTAAATGCGCTCAACAGTTTGAGCGCAAAAGTACAGTAGCTTTTCGAGCAATAAAAACCTCAAAATATCGGCATTTTATTAAGAGAAAAATTTCCACCACAAAAAGAAGCCGCTAAATAAAGTTAATACGGTCAAACACACCAAGGTATACACTTTAAACCAGCCTTGTGGTTTTTGTGTTTGGCAAACATCGGCGCCCATCATGACCTTATAATTTAACCAAGCGTAGATTGGCGCACTGACAAAGGAAACCGTAGTAACAAAATCAAGCAATGCTTTAATGTCTGCGCTAAAGTCACTGATAATCCACCAACTGCCGACCGCAAGTACTAATAGCGAGCCAATATAAACTTTGTTTGCTCTATTTTGTGTTGCTTCACTTTGTTCTTTACTGGCAAGCAAAGCAGCACGTCGCCATACTTGTGGAAAACCATCAGCTACCGCAAAGGTAGTTGAGAATAAAGCAATAAAGGTTACCAATGCCATCAACAACCAACTCCACTCACCTAAAGCCGTACTGTAAATTCCCACTAATTGTCCAGCAAAAGCTGCTGCTGACTTAGCAAAACCATCACCTTGACCAAACATTAATAATGCCCCTAACCATAGGAAAATAATCGCCAATAAAAAGCTGGTTAAATAACCAATATTAAAATCCAACGTGGCATTTTTAGCTGAGGCTTTACCTGGTTTTTCCACACGTGAGGTAGTCCAAATAGAGTGCCAAACCGACACTTCAATAGCGGTAGGCATCCAACCAATAAGCGCAACAATAAAAGCAATGCTCGCCGCAGAGGTTAATGAAATTACGGGTGCCTCAGCTGACGGACTAAAACCTAAGCGATTGACCGCTGCAAACCAAGCTATAACGCTCGATATTACTAGAATAAGCATCATCCACTTAAGTAAGGAACTCAATAACTTATAATGACCAACAATTAATACCGCACAAACAATTACCAAAGTCAGTGCTGCCCACTGTGACAAGGAAAGCACATCACCAAAAAGATTCATTGCCAATGCAGACGTCACAATAGTGACACCAGATTGGACAAAAAACATGGTGACAAAGGTTAAAAATAAAAATAAATAAAATGCCCAATTGCCGACACTTTTATAACCATCGAGTAAGCTTTTCCCAGTGAGCCCTGCATATTTAGGACCGAACAAAAAAAATGGATATTTAACCACATGGGCAAGAATAATAAAGCCTAACAAGGCAAAGCCAAAGTCAGCACCGGCACGTGTTGCCTGAACAATATGAGAAACACCAATACTGGTGGCAGCCCAGACAATACCTGGACCTAATAGCGCAAAAATTTTACTAAACTTCATAGTAACTCGAAAGTGAATTTGAATTCACAATAACTTAATATCTCTTATTGAATTTTGCAAATTATTTTCGGCGTATAGTACTAAATGACTACACCGATTCAAGGCTTAAATACGGTAATAATATTTTTGGCAATTCAAATGTAAGCTCTTCAGCACTGGCGCTAGTTGCAATAGCGGGGGTTAATGAGGGATAAAGTACTTTATCTAGTAAACTGGTGATCATCATAAAAATAACCATCTCAGCAGCCTTACTCGGTTCAGCAGCTTTGATCTCTGCCTGAAAATTTAATAATAAATTAGCCAATCGACGATATACACCTCGGCGGTCAACAAACTCGTCAGAATCGAGCAATGATGAATGTAGCCTTGAATTTAAATGCAAGGTGCGAAAAACACTTTTTCGAGCAGATATAAAACCATAAACCTCTACCGCAAGCTGCTCTATAGCTTCTTTTAAACAGTGATACTGATTAAGCTCAAGACGGTCAACCCATAACAAAAGCTCATCACCAAAATCCTGATAAAGCAATGGCAGTAAGGATTCTTTATCTTTAAAGCGACGATAAAATGTTCCGACAGAAACCCCGGCATGTTCAGCTAGCTCTTTAATAGAAATATGTTCAAAGAATTTATCCTGTAAACACAAATGTAACGCTTCGATCAGCTTACGCTGAGTGTCTTGGCTTCTTTGCTGCTTCGGTTTAAAGACATTTTTACTTGGCATGATTATAGTGTTCAAGTCAGCTTGTAACTGACTAAATGATGCTGTTTTTAATCAGAAACAGCAATATAAAAATCAAACTTTTCCATTCGAAAGTGCTTAAAAACAATATGATACATTTACTACCAACTAATATCGGCATGACTACTTGCTCTACTTTGTCAGTAAAAATTAATAACCATCATGTTGCCGAATTGGCATCTTCCTCACATTTTACGAAATGAGAAAATTTTCCGCATTTCATCCAAAGTTAAAATCAGGTTTTAACTAATGACTAATTCATTGTAAAAGTTAACGTTTACAATGCGCAACACTTCCATTAGCAATGAGCTTGAAGTTATCATTTACCTTTTTAAGTGTTAAATATAATAGCGTATTACCCTACGGAAGTTTCGCTTCCACAGGGCATGAAATTAGCTCAACAGAGTCAGAGTTATTCGTATGATACTTTAGCTTTATTTTTTAACTTATCTTTGTAAATAGGGTATAAGTTATAGGTAGGATAAAACTCAGTTGTAAATGCTTTCCAAGCAGTTTTTTCTATAGCAAGGTTAACTTCATTCAGTTGGTGTGCAGGAACTTCTAAAGTAACAACATGCCCAATACCCATCATGACATACCAACTTACAACCGAAACACCTTTTGGTGGAAATGCTTCAAAGAAGCCTTGATCGGTTAAAATTTGCTGAATTTCGTCTAAATTCTTACTTTGGTCGTGTTTTAAAAAAACAGTCAAAAGAATTGAGCCTTTTGGTGGTGAATCAACTGTCGACTCGGCCAGAGACGTAAAACTGCTTAGAACAAGTACAATAAATATCAGTAATTTAGTCATTAACTTTCCTTTTTTTAGATGGGCTTTAAGCATTACCAGAAATAATTTCTGTATTTATCGAATGGAAAAGTAATTCCATGTGAATATTGTTAGTGCATTTATAAGCTTTTCATTAGCATAAACATTTGATTGATCATTGGCTGAGCTAATTGCGCTACATTTGGGCGGTTAAAATACCCCCGTAAACCGGTAAATTGCACCTGAAAAAAACGCGCATATTCAAGTGGAGTAAGTGTATTACTTAACTCATCATTATTGATTGCTTGTTCAAACAATTGCGTTAAATAAGCTTCAAATTGAGCAGCTAAATCTACACTTAACTCGTATAAGCTTGAGTCCTTTTCTGCAAATTCACTGTTTGCTTTAACCAGCATACAAATAGCACTTGGACTGCAATCTTTTGTGCTAATTACCACGTTTTCTACAAATGCATGTAACCCTCCGAGTATCGTATCGGCGCTTGATAAAAAGCCCTCTATTTGGCTTTTCATTCGTATGGTGTAATCTTTCAGTGATTCACTGTATAGCCCTTCTTTAGAGCCAAATGCAGCGTAAATACTACCTGGGCGCATATTAACAGCTTCTTGTAAGTCACGCGTTGATGTTGCATGAAAACCTTTTTGCCAAAATAGCTGGCTAGCAACGCGAATGACATTCTCGCGTTCAAATTTAACCTTATTAGCCATATCATTCTCAATCAATTTGAACATTCGCTCAATTTTAACTTGAACAGTCGCTCAAAATCAAATACTATGTGTTTCGACGTTACTAAACCTAACTATTTATTGGAGTTAAACATGACAGAATTTACTTTATATACAGCAGAAAACGCACCTGAAGAAGCAAAACCTCTAATGGCTGATTCAGTAGCTGCATTTGGTATGCTACCTAACTTACACGCAGTAATGGCTGAAGCACCAACATTACTTAAAGGTTACCAAGTACTGCATGACTTATTTCAAAAAACATCATTTAATGCTGAAGAGCTTACCGTAGTATGGCAATCAATTAACGTTGAGCATAACTGTCACTACTGTGTACCAGCACACAGCGGTATTGCAGCTTCAATGAAAGTTGACCAAGATATTGTTGATGCACTGGTCAACAAAACACCTCTTGCAAACCCTAAACTAGAAGCACTACGTGAAACGACATTAGCAATGACACGCGAGCGCGGTGTCATTAGCGATGAGCAAATTGAGAAGTTTTTTGCAGCAGGTTATGGCAAGCAACAACTACTTGAAATAATTGTCGGTTTATCTCAAAAAGTGATGAGTAACTACACTAATCACCTTGCTGACACTCCAGTAGATGCACCATTTAAAAAATACATAAAATAAATACGGTTTTATGTATGACAAAAGGCAGCTTAGGCTGCTTTTTGTGTTTTTATTAGAAAGCGGTTATTTAAATTTTGCGGTTTTTATACTGCGTATATAGCTGCGACTCAAATGAAAGTTCAACTGTCCCTAGTATATGCTCTCTAGCGTTCATCCAAAAATGAAAGTACCCAGGAATAACAAGTGTCTCTTCCGTGCAACCCTCGATTAATATCCAAGCGCTATAATGGATAAATTTACAAAGTACAACAATGCTATTTATTTCAATTAGTGAACAAACTAATAAACATCTTCACGGTAACGGCCTTGGGCTTTGAGCGTTAGTACGTCTATGCCCATAGGTGCTATTACTTCGTCCAATGCTACCATGACGCTGCTTGCCATATCTCGTCCTCCGCAGACCAAAATCTGTGCCCCTTTTGCTATTAATCCTCGTATCTCTAAACTATCAACAGCGATTTTTTCTTGCACATAAGAGCGGTTGTTGCTACGGGAGAACACGGTGTTCAGCTCTGTCAGTCGCCTATCTTTAAGATAACTATTAAGCTCAGACTCATAGAGAAAGTCTGACTGTCGACTACGCCCTCCCCAATAGAGATGTATGCGGTGGTGTGATTTATTATTGCGGATAAAACCGACCAAAGGTCCAATACCTGTGCCTGCTCCAATCAGCACTATCGGAGCTTTACCAGAAGCGGGGCGGAAACTCGGATTGAGCTGGATAAAAGCCTCGATACTGTCGCCAACAGATAGTGAATGGAGGAAACTCGAACACAATCCACCGGAATGAAGGCGTATGCAGATCTCCAACATGCCATCCTTCGATGCAGAAGCGAGGGAATAAAATCGGGCCACCTTGCTGCCTGGCGCTAAAATACCAACTAAGTCACCTGCCTCAAAATGTGGTAGAGCTTTATTAACAGCAGATTGTTTAAAGCGTAACACAGCCGTTGGCGCCTTCACTTCAGCGCCGTAATCAACTCGCTCGACGAGCGATAGTGTCGTACAGCTAGGATAATTCGGAGTGTGAAGCAGCGACAGCTCGGTATTGATCATCCTACCCACAGTGTTGCCCCAACGGGAAAACTCCTGCGGCGACTGTCTGTTAATGGTATCGAGTGGCAGTAATTGTGAGCAACCTTTAGCAGTAAGTGCCGTTTGCACATCTTTTGCATATTGACAAAAACCAGGAAATTGTCGATCGCCAAAGCCCAGTACCGCAACGAGAAACTCTGGTATTTCAGTCATTTTATCTAACTGGGTCAGGAAGTGACTGGCCGAAGCAGGTGCACCACCATCGCCATAGGTCGCGGTCAGAATAAATAGCTGCTTTATATTTGAGTAACAACTCACAGAATTATTCGCAAAGTTGTTCATTGACATTGTGTGAGCTCGATAACCGACTAAGTTAAGCGCATTATGAAAGGTTTTAGCGAAGCCCCAAGTACTATTTCCTTCACTGCCAACTAATATTACTGTATCGGCACTACGAAGAGCGGTATTGTTGTTGATCGTCGTGGCCGACCTTCTGCGACTCCACCAAATTTGAATGCCAGTCCACGACATTAGTGGCACTGCTAGTGCGCCTAAACCTAATAGTAACCCGAGCCACCAAAGTCCTTCGCCCGTATGCAGCATATAGATAAATTCATACAATTTTTGCTTATTGTTGAAGGGTTTAAACGACAATAATTGTCCTGTAGATTGGTCAATAAACCCGCGCCCTTGATGCGTAGTAATTGAATAAACATCATTGTGATCGTTCTTGTAAGGATAAACCAATTCTCTAAGCTCACTGATAGGGATAGATTTTAAAGCGGTAAGCGTATCGATTGATGCAGGTAAATCACCTTTTACACTTTCTGGAAAAACGGGTTCTAATGATTGATAATCAGGTAGTAATTCAAAGGTCACTGCAGACATATACAGACCAGTAGTGGCCGATAGCATCAGCGCAAGAACGGCTACTCGGCCCATCTGACAGTGTAAGCGCTGCCTAAAAGCACCTTGAATAGGTCGTAAAATTTGACGCCAACCACCAAGTCGCTTGGTCACCATGATGGCACCTGAAATGGTTAACAGCAGTATAATAAAAGCTGTAATACCTGCGCCAATACGTCCAAGCGAGCCAAGTAAGTATGAACGATGCAATTTTTTCAGCCAAACCATAACAGGTGAGTTTGAATAAGCCTCGATAGTTTCACCAGTTATTGGGTTTATTAAATCTGCCCCGGTTTGTCCATTTTCAGTGTAATAAACGATAATACTTCCTGAGGGGGTGCGCTGTATTTGCTCCGCATCTGGGTGGCTAGATGCCAGCTTGCCAGTTAACTCAGCAACACTGATTGAAGGTGTTGCCACTACCTTCACTTGTGCGAACTCTATAACGGGATTAACCGATAGAACCGCACCAGTAATAGAAAGTAACACAACCAACACCGTTGATATTAACCCAAACCAAGAGTGAAATTTACGTAGCATAGCTAACTCCTAAGGCAGCCTTTTAAAATGCGTAGGTGAAAGTTTTGACGTAGCCTCGTCCAGCGGAGGGTTTACCGGCACCTAAGGTGGTCAATGGCACTACAACATCATTGCGATTGTCACGCATGTCTTCAACGGATGTATCTACTTTAAGCTGAAAACCCGAGTCAATATAACTATCAGGCAGATCAAGTGTTATCGTTAATGTCTTGCCACTGGTAACGCTCGCACCAGTCAGTCCATCATATTCACTGGTGCGCATTCGGCTGCCACGTGCCCAACCGGTTAAATGTTTATAATACTTTGACTTTTGTCCAGCAATCCACAGTGTGTGCTGATATTGACCTTTTGCATTGGTTAAATAAACAGCTAAATATGCTCCGTCACCACGATAGTTTTGTAGTTCGGTAGTAAGACTTATTTCGCGCGCTGAAGTTTGAGTACTCATTGCAAAGGAGCAAAAAAAACACAGTGTCATAGTTAAATATTTCATTGTATTATCTCTTTAGTATTCAATCGATGGTGACTTTAGGTTTGTTTTTTTGTTTATTTTTTTGGGGGTTATTTTCTGAGTGCGTTGGCGTACCTAGAGCTAAGTAATCACTGGCGTCACCTGACATAGCAAATTTAATTTTAAGTTCTCTAATCTTTAGTGACGCGGGTGAAAATGTCGCTTTTATTAGGTTTCCCTTTCGATCGACTCCTTTAACTTCGTAACAACCATCGTCCACTTTGATGCGATTAACCTTCCAACCTTGGTCTTCAATTATCTGACGTAGTTGTTCTCGAGGTTGCCACTCTGATACCGGATCAGTGCAATCATCGTCAGCCCATGCTGCGCCACTTACAAAAAAAGAGCTGATTAAAAGTGTAACTAGTTTCTTTTTTGCATTTCTTACTTTTGATTTACTCATGGTGAATCTCCTGTTGCTTTATGATTATTATAAACAGCATTGCTGACATTAAACTGAAAGTAATACCGCTTTAGTTTTATCTCAGTTCAAATGCCTCTTTATGAAAAAATAATGCTCCTTGTAATATTTCTCGTAATTCACTTTCTAATATTCTTGCCCATCCAGTCGGCCCACAAAACCATACCTCCATCATGCCTTTTGTTGAATGTTGAGTTAACAGTTGCTCTGTTGTCAGTTTTTTGCCTTTATTACTGTCATGAATGTGCAATTGAATAAGAGGTAAACCGATACAAGCCTCTTGTAAACGCTTAACAAAGGGATCTGTTGCGCTATCACGACAAGAATAATGCATTTGAGTCAAGGGCAATTGTCCCGGCTTATTTTTCAGCTCTTCAAGCTTTGCTAAAAAGGGAGTTACACCAATACCGCCAGCGATCCATATTTGTTCCGCTGTGGTATTTTTTGGTTTGAAATTAAATCGACCATAAGGACCTTCGACTGTAACTGATTGTCCAACCTTTAATTTATGTTCTAAACGTTTGGTATAATCGCCTAGTGCCTTAATCTGAAAAGTAACTTGGCCGTCACCGTGATCCGAACTCGCAATTGTAAAAGGATGAGCCCCTTCAGTGTGATTAAATGTAACGAAAGCAAACTGTCCTGCACAATGCCTTTGCCACTTTTTATTCAGTTGACACTCAACTTCAATAATACCCGCTGACATCGTTGAAATTGCATTGATCGCACCCTGCACTTGCCGTGATTGTCCTATTTTCCCACTTAGTGAGACGATACTGGCGATGCTGCCCCCGATTAGTAATAGCACCATTAACAAACCTACAGGTTGTTGCCACCAGACCAGTGGAGCTAACAATACAGCATGAAAAACCACTAATAAATAAAGTATCGGCATCACACGGTGCACATAGCGCCATATGTTGTAAGGAAAACGTTTCCAAAGCGTTAGCACAAGCATGGCAAAAACAAGATATACAGCCCACTCTCCAACGTCTTCAGCAGCATCTCTCATCATCTCAATAAATCCTGAAAAATCTTGCTCAGGTGAACGACCGTCTCGCCCAAATAGAGACTTAATTACGTCATCGCCCATTTCAATCAGCCAATGAAGGGCAGCAAACACTACCGCTAAAATCGCCATCCATTTATGAAGGCGATATATCTTATCAAGGCCATTGAATGGTGCTTCTAACCAAGCTGGGCGAGTAGCCAGCATCATGGTCACTGACATTAAAGCAATGGCCAATAATCCACTAAGGTATAGGCTATTATCATAAATTTCCCAGGGTAACGAAGGCGTTGTTATGGTATTCATCGTATAGCTCCAACCCCAGATAATGAAAATACAAACGGTTATTAGCGTGAGCGTTATACTTAGTATGTGCTGTTTCATATTAACCTCATTAATTCATTGAATGCTCAGTGTATCCTTGATTCCTGACAATAAGCTTAAAATAAGCAATGAGGTTTAATGCACGAGCAATTATCCTGAATAACCCTTCTCTTCAATCAATGCCTACCTAAAGCGTTTCTAATTCAAGCTTAATGCTGCCCCTTGAGGTTGTTTGGATATATATTAAATTTTATTTTCAGTTTATTGTCAGGAACTTGGGGTATTATCAAGGTTACTGATAAGGTTTTGAGGTACAAAATGCGCATATTATTGGTAGAAGATACCGAAGGTTTAGGTGAAGTGATACAGGGTCAAATTGCTGATGAAGGCCATGCGGTTGATTGGGTGAAATGTATTTCCAACGCCGAAGCCAGCCTTAGTACAACCCACTATGATCTGCTGCTTCTTGATTTAATGCTGCCCGATGGCAGTGGGATCGATTTATTAAAGAAAATACGTAAAGTAGGCGACACAACAGCTGTAATTATATTAACCGCCAGAGATCAAATTTCTGACCGTATAAATGGATTAAATGCCGGCGCTGATGATTACCTTGTAAAGCCCTTTGATCTATCAGAACTCTCCGCTCGCATAGCCGCCGTTTCCAGACGATATGCAGGCAATCCAAATCCAAAGGTTTACATAGGAACATTGGAGATTGATCTAACTAAACATATTATCTCTCGCGATGGTATTGCGGTCAATTTAACTGCTAGGGAATGGGCATTGCTTGAAGCATTTATTCAAAGACCGGGTACTTTACTGTCAAAATCACAATTAGAAGATCACTTGTATGCTTTTGGTGCAGAAATAGAAAGCAATACAATTGAAGTTTATATCAGTCGTCTACGTAAAAAGTTGGGAAAGGAACAGTTAGAGACAGTACGTGGTCTGGGCTACCGCATGAGATCATCAAGACTGGAAAATACATGATTGCAACAGAAACAAAAAAGTCACAAAGTCTTCAAAAAACGTTAGGAATTGGCTTAACTATTGGCGTGACTTTACTGTGGATATTAGCCCTGTCAGGTGCCGTCTATGTGTCAAAAAACAAACTTAATGAACTATTTGATAGCTCACTAGCAGAAACAGCTCAACGTATTATGCCGCTTGCGGTTGTTGAAATAATTAACAGAGAAGACCCCGAGCAAGCGCAACAAATAATGTCATTTAAAGCGCATGATGAGCGCCTTATCTATCTTGTTCGTAATCACCTAGGACAGATTTTATTGCAATCTCATAATGCTGATCCTGCCATCTTTAATCAAACTCTTCTTATAGGGTTTAATTCGTCAACGACATATCGATTTTATGGCGCCTCAGCAGTACAAAACACATTGCACATTGAGGTTGCCGAACCTCTGAAGCAAAGACGAGAAGCAATCATAGAAATGGCTACCTCGCTATTTTGGCCATTAGTATTGCTCATCCCTCTTTGTTTTATCGGTAGCTGGGTATTTGTTCATTATAGTTTACGTCATATTCTGGCTTACCGAAATGAAATTGAATCCCGTGGCAGTGGCGATCTCACAACAGTCAAAGTCGAAGGGTTACCCACTGAAATTATTCCTATCGCCGAATCTGTTAATAGTTTACTAGATCGGTTGCGACGAGCACTTGAGTCAGAAAGATCATTTACGGCAAACAGTGCTCATGAATTACGAACACCTATTGCAACAGCCTTGGCCCAAGTTCAACGCTTACAGCTAGAGGTTTCAACAAGCTCAACTCAAGATAAAATGGCCAAGCTTGAAACAACTTTACGAGGCTTATCGAACTTATCAGAAAAATTAATGCAGTTAGCCAAAGCTGAAGGTGGAGGGCTTTTGTCAGCTAAAAAACACAATCTTATTAGCCTATTAAAATTACTCGTCGGCGATTCACAACGATTAAATCCAACAAATATAATTACCCTTACATTGCCAAAAAACAAAGAATATATGTCTGCCATAGATCCAGATGCTTTCGCTATTTTGATTCGAAATTTACTAGATAATGCCATAAAACATGGCGGCAAATCTCAACCTGTTGAGATCAGTTTTTCTTGCAACGGCTTATTGAATATCGTCAATGCAGCTAGTGTTATACCAGCCGATACATTATTGCAATTGCGGCGACGTTTTGTTCGGTCGAATATTTCAGTTCAGGGCATGGGACTTGGATTAGCAATTGCCGATGCAATAGTAACCGGCGTAGGTGCAACTATGACATTCAGCTCGCCAGCGACTGGACAAAAGGATGGCTTTGAAGTGAACGTAGATTTTTCAACAATTAAAGATTGAACTTGAAAATTTATCAGAAAAAACTTGTGCCGAAATGTATTGCACAGTGAGATATGTAATAGCAATTTTACTAAGTGCTGAGTGGGAACAAACTTAATAAACTTGATATAAATAAATCTTAGAGTGAAATAAGGAGTGTGAAAATCAGTACCGTGTAACTAACCGCGCAGCATTTTTTACTTGTCATGATTTAATTTGAAGTCAGGTGAGCTGATTTTAGAAAGCCGCTTAACTATCGATTAGATAATCAAGCGGCATCTAAAATTGGTGAGATGACGCATAAGCCGGGTTTTGTATCTCTTCCGAAGAAAAGTGACAATCATTCGTCTAGGCTATAAATCGCTCTATAGCTCAAGCAACCTACCCGGTTTCCACGCGAGCCACGCTTATACTATGCTAATTTGCATTAACCTAGTCATGAAACCCTATTTGGTCTTGCTCCGGGTGGAGTTTACCCTGCAATTACTGTTACCAGCAATCCGGTGCGCTCTTACCGCACCCTTTCAGCCTTACCTGTGAGGTTCCTAAGAACAACCATCGGCGGTCTTCTCTCTGCTGCACTTGTCGTCGGCTCACGCCGCCCAGGCGTTACCTGGCACCCTGCTCATTGGAGCCCGGACTTTCCTCCCCCCCATCTGTCTACCCGAAGGCACAACGATAAAGCAGCGATTGTCTCGTCAACTCGGCGCGCATTCTACCCCAAATCATCACTAAGGTCTATTCACTAAATTAAATATCGTCACTAAGCATCTGCTGTTATAGTAATTTCAAAACATGAAATGGAGCGTATTTATGATAGAACTTTGGCATTGCCATAATACCCGTTCACTGCGCGTATTATGGGCTTTAGAAGAGATGCAGCTTGAATATAAACTACACTCATTGCCCTTCCCACCGCGCTTTTTAGCAAAAGAATATTTAACAATTAACCCGTTAGGTACTGTGCCATTCCTAAAAGATGGTGATACTACGCTAACCGAGTCGAGTGCGATGCTGCTCTATCTTGCTGAACGCTGCCCCCATCATGACTTAAGCGTGCCAGTAACACACCCGGAATATGGCGATTATTTGAATTGGTTATTTTCTAGTGATGCCACACTGACTTTTCCACAAACCTTAGTGTTAAGGTACAGCCAATTTGAGCAACCTGAACGCCAACAATCACAAGTTGTTAAAGACTATGCCATTTGGTTTTTAGCACGTTTAAAACGCTTAAATATCCACTTAGAAAACAAGCACTATTTAGTAGACAATAAATTTACCATTGCTGATGTCAGCGTAGGTTATGCACTTTATTTAGGGGAATTATTGGGTTTAGCAAAGCAGTATCAACCACAAACACTGGCTTATTTGCAAAGACTAAAGAACAGAGCAAGCTTTATGGCAATTAAAGATATAGGCCAAGAAATCAGTAATTACACCATAAAGCCGGTTGATATAGGCTAACGCGCTATGTTTTCATAGCAAAGGCTCTAAGCTTTCATAGCCAGCGCATAGTCATACAGAGCGTTTTTCTTCACGCCATGAATTTCCGCCGCTATAGCGCAAGCTCTTTTAGGTTTCATCTCGGTTAAGAGTAACTTCAATGTTGCCACAACATGCGCAGGAATGTCATTAGGGTCAATTTTTTTCCCTTCAATGATCAGTACCATTTCACCTTTGAGTTGATTTGGGTCGGCTTGTAAAAAAGTTAATAAATTATCAGCGGTATCAGAATGAATAGTTTCAAAGGTTTTGGTTAATTCACGTGCCATCACCACATAACGCTCACCGCCAAGGGTTTTAACAATATCTTCAACGGTATCAATAGCGCGACGCGGTGCATCATAAAACACTAAGGTACGCGTTTCGTTCGCCAAATCATTTAATGTTGCTTGTCTGGCGCCTGATTTTGATGGTAGAAAACCTTCAAAAGTAAAACGATCTGTCGGTAAACCGGCAACTGAAAGCGCAGCAATAGCAGCACATGCACCGGGAATTGGCGAAACATTTAAACCTTGTTGACGGCAATGACGTACTAAATGAAAACCTGGATCGCTGATCAATGGCGTACCGGCATCCGACACTAAGGCAATACTTTTACCTTCCTTTAATAAAGCGGCTATTTGTTCTTGGCGTTGGCGCTCGTTATGGTCATGCATCGACATAGTTTTATTTTTAATGGCAAATGCTGATAACAATCGTTGAGTATGCCGCGTATCTTCACAGGCTATAATATCAACCTGTTCGAGTATATCTCGCGCCCGTTGACTAATATCACCAAGGTTACCGATAGGTGTGGCAACTATGTATAAGGTGCTAGGCTGAATTTGAGAATCCGACATTTTAAAAATACTTGTGTTGAGACTGAAGAGGATGAAGTTTATTATAAAGCACTATTAAAAAGTATGGATTTATTAACTTTGACACTCACTAAATGGTTTTCATCACATAAAAGTCGCTTATGTGCACTAGCAACGGTCGCTATTTTAACTAGCTGCTCAACAACTCAGCTAAATAAACCAGCAAAGTCATCAGTAAAAAAAACGGATGTTATCCAAACGCTTGAAACCGCATTAACGGCAGAGCAACTGGTTGCAAATGCATCGGTGCAGATGTCATCAAACGAAAATGACGCCGCAGTGACTTCGCTACTAACGGCCAGTGAGCTATATTTAATCGAAGCCAAAGCACACCAAGCACTTTGGTTAGTGAAACAACTTAATGCCTTGGCTGAAGCCCCACAGCAGCAATATCAATTAGCGGTCATAGAAGCCAAAAGCTTATTGGCTTTAGAAAAGCAACAAAAAGCTTATCAAGCACTGAATAGCGCCAATAATATCAAAGAACAGTCTCAACTTACTCATGGCCTAGATTATTATCAAACCCTTGCAAGCGTACAAAGTCAAAGAAATTTACCCATTGCCGCACTTGAGGCCAACTTACACGCTTTTGCTAAAAACTCAACAGCAAGCACTGATGATATTGAGATGATTTGGCAGCAACTTTGCCAGTTATCACCTTGGCAGCATCAACAGCTAGTTAAAATGTCGCCACCCAACATTAAAGGTTGGAGTAAGTTACTCACTTTTGCCAATAAGTTTGGTGATGACGACACTCGCTTCAAGCGTTATTTAAGTCAATGGCAAAGAGAATTCAAAACCCATCCTGCACAGCACATTGTTACTAACTTAAACCAACAACAGCCAACACTGAGCAATGAGTTTGAGCATGTTGCCGTTATTATTCCACTGTCTGGTAAGCAAGAACGTGCCGGTAAAGTTGCTCAGCAAGGCATACTTGCTGCGTACAATATCAACAGCGGTAAAACCTTACACTTTATCGATTCAGCAACACTGGACATGACCACATTAAGCGCAACGCTAACCGAGCTAAGCATCGACTATGTGATTGGCCCATTATTAAAAGAGAATGTAACAAGCTACTTAGCACAAACTGAAATTACACTACCAACATTATTGCTTAACCTGCCTGAAGAGGTTAACTTGCTGCCACATCAAGTTGCCTTATCAATGCGACCAGAAGATGAGGCAATGCAAGCGGCTACAACGCTTAGTCGTCAACATTATCAACAGCCTCTTATTTTAAGCCATCAAGACAATGCTAGCCGCCGTATCGCGCAAACATTCAGCCAACAATGGCAGCACATTACGGGCCAAACGCCAGAGATGGTGTTTTTTAATAATGACGCAAAAATGCAAAATCAACTGCAAGCAAGTCTTGGCGTCGACTTAAGCCAACAAAGAACCAAAGAGCTTAATAGGCATATTAAATACTCAATTAAGAGCGAACTACGTAATCGTCGCGATATCGATATGATTTACGTGGTTGGCTTACCGCTAGAGACAAAATTATTAAAACCTTATATCGACGTAAATATCAGCCCATTTGCTGATTTAATTCCGGTATATGCTAGTTCTCGCAGTCACAGCACTAAAATAGATAAAAGTGATAATCGTGATTTATCCGGTTTAATCTTTACTGAAATGCCTTGGCAGTTAAAAAGTAAGCTACAAAATAAAGCTTTAGTAGCACAAGCAAAAAAATTATGGCCTAACCGCAGTGATAGCTTACAAACCATATTTGCTATGGGATTTGATAGTTTAGCCTTAGTCGATAAAATTTCTGCGATGCAAAATAAAACTTATGTCCGTCATTATGGTCAAACTGGCATATTACAACTTGGCAGTGATAATATTTTGAAGCGTAGCTTAATTTGGGGTAAATATAGTCGTAGTAAGGTGCAAGAAATTGCTATGGACTAATAAAACCAATACCGTCACCACGGGGAAAAATAGTGAGCAATTAGCCGCGCGCTATTTAACCCAGCAGGGTTTATTATTACGAAGCTGTAATTTTCAAAACCGCCGTGGTGAAATTGATTTAATTATGACTGAGCATGACATTTGGGTGTTTGTTGAAGTGAAATACCGCAAAAATTCACACTTTGGTGGTGCTTTAGCTGCGGTATCAGTAAAAAAACAGCAAAAAATTAAACAATGTGCTGAATTTTATCTGCAACAAGCAGGATTAAATGAATATAATACCCCTTGCCGATTCGATGTTATCGCCATGCAAGGTGACATTAACAACCCAGAAATTACTTGGCTTAAAAATGCCTTTTAATCAATGCCTTTACGAAATGAGACAACGGAGCTAATTCCACCATGTTAGAACGGATAAAAAGTAATTTTACCGAGAGCATACAAACAAAAATTGCCGCCAGCGAATTATTGGCTGGACCAATAGAGCAAGCAGGCATGACCATGGTACAAAGCCTATTAGCCGGCAATAAAATATTAGCCTGTGGCAATGGTGGTTCAGCCGGTGATGCACAGCATTTCTCTGCTGAATTATTAAATCGTTACGAAACCGAACGTCCGCCATTACCCGCTATAGCGCTCACAACTGACAGTTCAACCATTACTTCAATTGGTAATGACTATCATTTTGATGAAATTTTTTCCAAGCAAGTACGTGCATTAGGTAACAATGGTGATGTGCTACTGGCTATTTCAACTAGCGGTAATTCGCGTAATGTTATTAAAGCTATTGAGACCGCAGTATCACGTGACATGCCTATTATCGCCTTAACCGGCGGTGATGGTGGCGATATTGCGGGGCTATTAGGTGAAAATGATGTTGAGATTCGTGTGCCTTCAAGCCGAACCGCACGTATTCAAGAAGTACATTTAGTGGTTATTCATTGTTTATGTGACATTATAGATACTACACTATTTCCGCAATCTGAGGGTTAATATGTCGATAAAATCAATTATCAGCACACTTGCTTTAGCAGCCCTGCTGCAAGGCTGTGTTGCTGCTGCTGTCGTTGGTGTGGTCGGTGGCGCAAGTGTCGCAACTGATAATCGCTCTTTGGGTAATCAAATAGACGATCAGAAAATTGAACTCGATGCCCATGCCAATATAGCGAATAGCGAGGCCTTAAAAAACAACACTAATTTGCATGTTGTCAGTGTTAATGGCAGCGTACTGGTTGTTGGACAAGCGCCTAATAGTTATTTACGCGACCAAGCGATAAAAGCGATTAATGACGTTAATGGTGTCAACCAACTTCACAACCAAATTCGTGTTAGTAATACCACGTCTTTTACCACAAAAACCAACGACGTTTGGCTAACATCAAAAGTAAAAGCCGCGTTATTTGGCAATGAAGAACTCGACTCGAGTAACATTAAAGTCGTGACAGAAAATGGCGAAGTGTTTCTTATGGGGTTAATTACTAAAGCTCAAGCCGCCATTGCCGTTGATATTGCACGTAATGTTGGCGGCGTTAACCGAGTATTTAAAATTTTCGAATACTTAAAATAATCCCTTTCAAAGAGCATACACTAGGCAGATAAAACAAAAAAGCAAATCCCTGATTTGCTTTTTTTATATCACCAAGTCCTTAATTTTAAGACTAACATTAGCTCTCATTAACGTTTGTTGTTTTGTATCTAGCTTAGTTATTCACTAAACAGCCTTTCAAGCCACGACTTCTTCTTTTGTTGATTAGGATCCTGTTCGCACTGGGTTTCATATATCAAGCCGGTAGTCACCGCTGGTAGTAATTGCGAATTATCACAGGCTTCTACCACTGCCCGGCCACTTTTATTATCAAAGCGTACTAATTCAATACTGGCTGGGACATTAACTTGCCGACTCTGAGCGTCAATTTTATTCATAAAATCAGCAAATAATACCAATGCACCACTACTACCGGTTAATTTTGTTGGCTTGTTATCGTCTCGACCTAACCAAGCAGTGACTAAAGTATTATTATCATAGCCAACAAACCAGCTGTCTCTTTGATCATTGGTGGTGCCGGTTTTTCCTGCTACGTCTGTACCTTTAAGGCGCCAAGTTAACGAGCGAGCGGTACCTGAAGTCGTGACCTTATTTAATGCAAAATCGAGTAAGTAAGCCGCTTGTGTGGAAATAATTTGCTGATCTAGTGCTTGAAATTGCCATAAGGTTTCACCACGAGCACTAACAATACGCTCGATTGCATGAGATTTTTCAGCGACACCATGATTAGCAATCGGCAAGTAAAGTTGGCTTATTTGTACTGGCGACATATTTAATGCCCCCAGTAACATAGAAGGTCGAGTAACAATATCGTCTTGATAACCCAATAAATGTATCGCTTTCGCGACATTATCTAAACCTAATTGCATGCCAAGATTTACCGTCGGCACATTAAGGCTTGAGACCAGTGCATCAATTAAATGTACTTGGCCGCGATATTTACCATCATAATTTTTCGGCTGCCAAGCTTGCCCACCTGCATTAGCAAGTGTGATAGCTCTATCTTCAATGATACTAGCTAAATTAAAGCGCTGATAACGTTCCAACGCCGCAAGATATACCGCAGGTTTAATTAACGAGCCAATAGGTCGTTGAGCATGCAATGCTCGATTAAACCCAGCATAACCCGCTTCTTTGCCGCCAGCTAAAGCCCGAATACCGCCTGACTTTACATCTGAGATCACCATAGCAACCTGTAATTCAGAGCCTGATTTTTCTTCTAAACTCGGTAATTGCTGGTCAATACTGGCTTGTAAAGCTAACTGTTGATTAATTGAAAAACGGGTAAACACCCGTACACCCGATTGTTGCTGGTATTCTGATAAGTGTCGTGACAGTTCGGCTTTAACTAATTGCAAATACGCTGGAAACTTTTGTTGCTGTACTCGTCGTTTTTTTCTGATCGATAAAGGCGACTCAACCGCCCGTTCAAACTCATGCCGAGAAATAATTTCTTCTTGATACATTAAGCGCAAGACTAGGTCTCGTCGCTTAGTTGTGCGCTCGGGAAAACGCCAAGGATCATAATAACTAGGTCCTTTAACTTGGCCAATAATCATCGCCATTTGTTCAGAATTAAGGGATTGGATAGACTTACCAAAGTAGAAGTCTGCTGCCAAGCCAAAGCCGTAAATACCATTGGCGTAATGTTGTCCTAGGTACACCTCATTAATATAGGCTTCTAATAACTGATCTTTGCTGTATCGATATTCCAAAATTAGCGCCATGATGGCTTCATTAGCTTTGCGCCATAAGGTTTTCTCTCTGGTTAGAAACATATTTTTAACCAGTTGCTGCGTTAAGGTACTACCGCCTTGTACTGTGCGACCCGCTCTTAAATTTTGGTAAAGTGCCCGCAAAATACCGAATGGTGAAACGCCATGATGAAAATAGAAATCTCGGTCTTCGATGAGTAATAACGTATCCAACAACTTTTCAGGCACGGTTTGTAAAGACACTAATACCCGATCTTCTTTGCTTTCAGGTAAAATTCTATCCAATAAAAGGGGTTCTAATCGTAGCTGCGAAACATGTTCATTATTACGATACAAGGCTTGGACTTTACCATTAGCAAGGTCAATGGTGATTTCTTGCGCGGGCTCAATTCCACCACCAAAATCAAAAGCACGACGATAAATAATCGCTCGACTTTTTGACAAAGCAAACTCACCCGGACGTTGAGCCTTGGTCACTTTTTTATAACGATTGGCAATTAAAGCTTGTTTCAAATTGGTCAGTGCTAACTTACTGCCAATACTATATTCTTCAACCGCACCGTAAACCTGCACGGGTACTTGCCAGCGCTGACCTTCAAACTTATCACGCACTTTACCATCAAGATAAATACTGTAAATAAACAGCATAAACATCAGTAAAACACTCATTTTAACCGTAAACCAAAATGACCAACGCAACAGTCGTTTTACTCGACTATTAGCCATTTTCTCAGAAATTTTTGCATTTTCTGGCTTAGCCTTACGTGTTTTTTTTGTCGATGTTTGAGAAGTTTTTTTTGCCGCCATATTTGATTAAATTGCCTCTAAGCTACATGAAAGTCGTGATCTTAATCGCACTAACACTATATCACTAATGATATATTTTAATGGCTAAAATTAACCAAAAACAGCATAAGCCACAAGCATAGTGATAAATTTAACGATATAATTCAGGCTTTATTTTAGCTCATAGCAATCGGACTAATGACTTGCTCACCTAGTAAGAATTACTTAATCCGTTTGGTATCAATACCCATAGGTTATTTATGTCAGCTTTTAACATGCTAGTAGTACTTGGCTCAACAGCATCAGGTAAAACTAAACTGGCAGTAGCATTGGCCCAAATGCTAAATGGCGAGATTATCTCCGCTGACTCTCGGCAAGTATATCGTGGTTTGGACATTGGTAGTGGTAAAGACCTCGATGAATACCAAAATGTTAAACATCACTTAATTGATATTGTCGATCCTGGTTATGAATATAGTATTTTCGATTTTCAACAAAACGTTATTGACGCCTACCAAGAAATTACCAATAAAAATAAGCTTGCTATTATGGCCGGTGGCTCGGCACTTTATGTTGACTCGATACTCAAAGGCTATCGACTGATTGAAGTGCCAGAAAATAAAGCGCTTAGAGCTTCATTAGCAATACTTTCTCATGATGATTTAGTGATTAAATTACAACAACTTAAGCCAAATCTACATAATACTACGGATCTTATTGAACGTGATCGACTCGTGCGCGCTATTGAAATAGCACAAGGCGAACATGACGCACAAGACAACAGCAATGATTTTCCCGATTTAAAGCCGCTAATATTTGCCATAAAATGGCCAAGAGAGGTTATTCGCCAACGCATTACCCAACGTTTACAAGAGCGGATGACGCAAGGATTAATTGAGGAAGTAGCGCAACTACACGCGCAAGGCGTAAGTTGGGAAACCTTATATTTTTATGGTTTAGAGTATCGATTTATTGCTCAGTATTTACAAGGAAAGTTAAGTAAAAACGATTGCTTTCAAAAGCTCAATTCAGCCATCCATCAATTCTCAAAAAAACAAGATACTTGGCTGCGCCGATTAGAACGCAATAGTTCTAAAATTCATTGGCTAGACGGCGATAAAGATGTCCTTGCACAAGCGATGAAAGTTATCGCACAATTAAGTCGCTAAATTAACTTTAGCGCTCACTAACATTACCGCTGAACACTGACCATTCTATCAGTATTAGATAAGCAAACATGGCACTAATGTTGTTAGCATAGTGCCATATTTGCTAGTCAGTTAAGTATGGATGCTAGCTACAATAGATAAAAAGCTTGTTAGCGAGTAAACCACTCACTCAGCCACTAATGCTAGAAAAAACCTAACGGGTTAACATCATAGCTGACCAATAAATTCTTGGTTTGCTGATAGTGCTCTAGCGCCATTTTATGGGTTTCACGACCAACACCTGACTTTTTATAACCACCAAATGCCGCATGTGCTGGATACAGGTGATAACAGTTAGTCCACACTCGTCCGGCTTGTATTTTGCGTCCCATACGATAGGCTAAATTCATATCGCGTGTCCAAACCCCCGCACCTAAACCAAACTCTGAACTATTGGCCAGCTCAAGTACTTCCGCTTCATCTTTAAAGGTTGAAAGCGAGATCACCGGACCAAAGATTTCTTCTTGGAATACTCGCATATCATTGGTGCCTTTTAACAAAGTCGGTTGAATATAGAAGCCATTTTCATGCTCTCCAGCCAGAGTTTCAACTTCACCACCAAGTAAAACTTCAGCCCCCTCATCACGACCAATAGCGATATAGCGCATAATTTTATCAAACTGTTCTTGAGAAGCTTGTGCCCCCACCATAGTTTCGGTGTCCAACGGGTTACCACGCTTAATCGCTTTAGAGCGTTCAATCACTTTTTCAATAAATTGAGGATAAATATCTTCATGAACAAATACCCGTGATGGACAGGTGCAAACTTCACCTTGATTAAAATAAGCTAGCACCATACCTTCAATACATTTGCTCAAATATTCATCTTCATGATCCATCACATCTTTAAAGAATATATTCGGTGATTTTCCGCCCAACTCAACCGTGGAAGGAATTATATTTTCAGCTGCACATTTCAAAATATGCGAGCCAACCGGCGTTGACCCCGTAAAGGCTATTTTGGTAATTCTAGTACTCGTCGCCAACGCTTGACCTGCTTCTTTACCATAGCCATTAACGATATTTAATACGCCACTAGGCAATAAGTCACCAATAAGCTCAGCTAACACTAAAATTGATGCTGGTGTTTGTTCTGCTGGCTTTAATATTACACAATTCCCCGCCGCTAATGCTGGTGCCAGTTTCCAAGCGGCCATTAATATTGGAAAATTCCACGGAATGATCTGCCCAACCACACCTAAGGGTTCATGAAATTGATAAGAAACGGTATTTTCATCAATATCGCCAATAGAGCCCTCTTGTGCACGTAAACAACCGGCAAAATATCTAAAATGGTCAACCGCTAAAGGAATATCAGCCGCCAAGGTTTCTCGTACGGCTTTACCATTATCCCAAGTTTCAGCTACCGCTAAATAGGTTAAATTTTGCTCAATACGATCGGCGATTTTCAATAAAATGTTCGAACGTTCAGTAACTGATGTTGCACCCCATGCGTCTTTAACCTGATGGGCTGCATCTAGCGCCAGCTCAATGTCTTTATGATTAGAGCGTGGAATTTGACAGAAAACCTGACCATTGACAGGGCTAATATTATCAAAATACTGACCATCACATGGCTCAAGCCACTGGCCACCAATAAAGTTTCCATAGCGTGATTTAAAATTAATGAGTGCGTTTTCTGTTCCCGGTGCTGCATATATCATAAGACTTTCCTCTAGTTGTATTTATAGTTATTTCTGATTACCTTAGTCATGTTGAAAATTTAAACTATGCTATTAATTCAAAAAAGTTGACTGCCAGTACAAATATAAGGCGTGATAATAATGATTAAGGAAACGTTAGCGGCAAAACGCAAAAACCCCAAAGTGTTAGTTGAAAATAAAATTAGCTTTGCAGGGCCTGATACCGAGCTGAGTATTTACGATACTTTTGAGCAAGCAAATCGGGTGCAATTAAGTTCTGATCAACTGCTATTTTGCGGTATGGTGGCAGGTAAAAAAGTGATGCACGACGATCATGCTAACTATGAGAGCGAGTTCCTTCCCCATGAATCTTTTGTTATTGCACCTAATCATCAAGTTGAAATCGATTTTCCTGATGCTAAAATAGATCAGCCAACAACCTGCTTAGCCATTGAAATATCGCTTGAACGGATCGGAAAAATAGTTAACCATATTGAGCAACAAGCACCACTGGATAAAAGCTATGGTCAATGGCAATACCATCATCATTTAGTACATACTCACCATAACGCTCAAACTCAAGCCCTACTGGCTCGCATAGTACAAATTTATACCGAAAATCATCAAGATCGAAATTACATGATTGATTTAGCCATATCTGAATTAACCATTCGTTTACTGCGCCACCAAACACGCGACTTTATTATTGCTCATAGTGAACAAACACCCGATCACAATGGCATGAGCGCCGCCGTGAATTTTATAAACCAAAACTTAGCAACAAACTTGAACATAGAGCAGCTATGCAAGTTGGCATGCATGAGCCGTACTAAGTTCTTTCATCAGTTTAGAGTGCACTTAGGCTGTACTCCTGCGGTGTATCAACAACAAACTCGACTAAAAAAAGCAGCCATGATGATAAAGCAAGGGCAGCAAATCACCCAAGTTTGTTTTGAGCTAGGTTATAATAATCCTAGTCACTTTAGTCGTTGCTTCAAACAATTTTTTAACCTTAGCCCGAGTACTTTTAAACGTCATTATTTAAGCAGCTAAATACCGAGATTTATGTTTTGATATGTCGTTTGGTTTTCCTGGTTGCTTGTGCATTAGCAGGGTCGTCCGGCCAAAAATGCTTTGGATATTGTGCCTTCATATCCTTTTGCACCTCACGATAACTCCCTTGCCAAAAAGCAACCAAGTCTTGTGTCACCTGAATAGGTCGTTTAGCCGGTGAAAGTATTTCAATAATCAAGGGCACAGCACCATTATTTACCTTATCACCAACCGTAGGAGTTTCAGTAACACCATATAGCTCCTGCATAGGTAAAGACACAACAGGGGCTTGTTCTAAACTATAGCGAATAAGACACTTTCGTCCCGTTGGACCAATAAAAAAAGTTGGCGCTATTTGTTCAAACGCTTGCTGTTGTTGATAACTTAATTGGTTCAATAATAGTGCCGAAAAGTCCACTTTTTCGAGTTGTGCTTTCGTCGTAATGTCAGTTAAATAAGGCCCTAACCATTGCTCTAAGTTTGCTAATAAAGCAGCCTCACTTACCTCAGGAAAAAGTAAATGCGTTTGGCTAGTCGTTAGCCAGCGCCAGCGCAATAATAATTGCTGGCTACTATCATCAAATTTTAACCATTGTAGGCCTTTCTTGCGAATTTGCTGACACCAACAGGCGACTAACAGTTCTGCGGCTATTTTTTTGGCGCTATTCTCTTCTTTAACAACTAATGCCCCGATCACTTGATGTTGAGCGGAAATAATGCGGTTAAGTTGTTGATCAAACTGTAAATGGGTTTTGCTTTGTGTTTTAACTACGCCCCAAGCCATTGCTTGTGACAAATCAAATTCTGCAGCAAGCGCTACGGATAGGGTATGCCGACGTTGAAATAACTGCGCAGCAATAATAAATTTTTTGCTCGCTAGGGCGTCCGACTCACTCATGAGCACACCTTTACCATAAGCCGTTAAGTAATCACCTTGGTTATTTCTTTGTTTCGCTATGCGCTCTGGATAAGCGTGCAGCAATATTAAACCACAATGCTGTATCGGTAATTCATTAACTGTTATGCAAAGACTGGAGCTCAACTTAGCTTGCTGCAACGTTTGCTCAGCGATCCTAGTTATTACTTGGTTATTCGCTAAACGAAAGAAGCGCTGTGCTTGTACAATAATACGCTGATGATGCGCTTTTTTGGGTTGTTGGCAAAGCAGCATAACACGGTGAGCAATATCACAATCATCCGTACGTTGTTGCGGATTAAAAATATCACGTTCTTCTAATAACGCCACCAGTAAACAAGCCAAAGATAATAAATGCAAAATCTCTTGCTGTTGTGCTAAATGCTGCGCACTTAACAACATTTTGGCAAACCTTGGATGACAGGGAAAAGCCGCAGCTTTTTTGCCATCTAGGGTTAGTTGTTTTTGTTTTGTCAGTAAATCTAGCTCAATCAATTCCTGCCAAGCGAGCTGTTCACGTTTGCTATCAGGCATTTCAATCATAGGAAGTTGGCTGCAATCACTTGCTCCCCATCTTGCTATCTCTAGCAACATAGGCAATAGATCCGCCTGTTGTATTTCACTGATACTTTGCTCGTTTCTGCGTTGAAAATCATCCTTACTAAATAAACGCAGGCAATGTCCGGCTTGTAAGCGCCCGGCTCGCCCGGCACGTTGAATGGCAGAGGCTTTAGCAATACCGCGCTGAGTGAGTTTATTACTCAGTGTTTGGGTATCATAAATCGCGACATTTTCTAGGCCCGTATCAATAACAAGATTAACCCCTTCAATCGTCAAACTTGTTTCTGCAATATTAGTTGCAAGCACTAATTTATTTTTACCGTTTTTTGCTGGCGCAATGGCTTGCTGTTGTTGAGCAAGTGCTAAATCACCATAAAGCGGACAAAGCAGCATAGATTCAGGCATAAAGCTCAATAGCTGCTCAGCCAAATAACGAATATCGCCCGTGCCGGGTAGAAAAACCAATATCGAACCTTGATGTGAGTTAACTATCGACTTTAATACACTTAACGCATGCTCTCGCCATAGCCTAGCATTAGTAGGCGCTTGATAGTTGATCTCAACCGGATAACTTCGCCCTTCACTTTCTAGGCAAATAGCATCCGGCAGTTTTTGTATTATGCTATCGGTCGCCAATGTTGCCGACATCAGCAAAATCTTTAAATCATCACGTAAACCTAATTGCACATCGCGCGTTAAAGCAAAGGCTAAATCAGCATTGAGTGAACGTTCATGAAATTCATCAAATACCACTAAGCCACAATCAGCTAACTCAGCATCGTGTTGAATTATCTGTGTTAAAATCCCTTCAGTGATCACTTCCAGACGGGTATTTTTCGACACTTTACTTTCATTACGTAAGCGATAGCCGACGGTAGCACCAACAGGTTCGCCAAGTTGCTTTGCGAGATAGCAGGCAATATTCTTGGCGGCAATGCGTCGTGGTTGCAATAGGTAGATTTTTTTCCCTGATAAACATGCTAAATCTAATAACCATAATGGTAAGTACGTTGACTTCCCTGCCCCTGGAGGTGCAGTTAACAATATGGTTTGATGTTGATTAAGTGCACTAATGACATCATCTCTAATGTCATCAATAGGGAGTTGTTTGGCCGGTAGCGTCATAAATTATAAAGCGTTATATTAATTTTAAGTATTTTATGAGCGTAATATTATCATAACAATGCCATAGCCATTGTCGGTTATTACAGCCATCTCGCATAAATAACCTTAAACCATAAAAGCTTAAAACATGGAGTAAAGGATGAAAAAAAGAATGTTTATTGCCTTAGATATTACAGAGACCGATAAAGCCAAGCTGGCGAGTTGGCGCGATCAACACTTATCACTGGCGTTTAAGGCAATTGACGAGCAAAATTTTCATATTACCTTGGTGTTTCTTGGTCTAATAGATAACCGACAACAAGCACATTTGACACAATTGATTAATCAGCAACAAGCAGATATTCGAGCATTATTAACGCCCGTTTTGCAGCAAAATCAAAAACTGTCGATGAAGCTTTCACAAATCGGTTACTTTAAAGCTGCAAAAGTGCTGCATATTATGCCATCAACTTGCCCTGAATGGTTGATGCGGCTAAATAAGGCTATTATTTTGTCATGTAATGAAAGTGCAATAGCGATAGAAAACAGGCCCTACCAAGCTCACTTGAGCCTCTATCGCAAAGCCAAATTTAACTTGCCTGAGACCTTAACAACACTGCAAGAAAGCACTTTACAGCAAGACATCTGCATCAATAGCTTTAGCTTATATCACTCTTACTCTACTGATTTAGGTGTAGTTTACCAAGCCGTTAAAACGTGGAAAATAAACTAAAACTGGACATTATTAAAATACATGCTTACTTGGCAAAAGCACAAAATACTGTTATCAATTACTACCCAATTTAAAATGGAGTTGAGCAATGGAGAGAATTGTAGAAGAAAATTATTCGATAACATCGCAATCAAACATTTTGCAAGTCGAGGTTTTTGGGCCTTTTAATGGCCATGTCACCGAAAAATACATAGACGATATGTATGGCGCCTGTGAACAATTTTCTGGTCAACCTTGGGGGTTATTAATTTCATTTTACGGTAATAGTGTTTTTTCACCAGAAGCTGAAGAAGCATTAATAAAGGTCAATAAGTACCGCGTTAAACATGGGCTAATTGCGAATGCCAGTGTGTTAATTGATAGCAACACTGCTGATATTCAACAGCTACAACTTAGAAGAATTTATCAGGCATGTAATATTACCTTTTATGTTTTTAGCGATATTAGTAATGCGCAATCTTGGTTAGAGCAGTTTTTACAACAAACACCGGATGATTAACTAACTAACTTACTTACTTACTTGATGAAATTAAATAAAAAAAGCTGAGATAATCTCAGCTTTTTTAGTTGCCAATGCAGGTTAAGCATTGGCTAATTTTATACACTTACACTTACTTAAACTCAGTAAAGTCAAAGCGCTTTGACATTAGTCATAAGCGCAACTAGATTAATGCTTTGAGATCAAGTCAGCAATGGTGGCAATACCTAGCCCTGTCGCACCTGCAGCCCACAAACTAGAGTCCTCAGCATTATATGCCGCGGCTAAATCAAAGTGTAACCAACCGGCACCTTCATTGCCGACAAAGCGTGATAAGAACCCAGCGGCATTGCTTGCACCACCCGCACCACCACCTTTTTGTGTGCGACTATTTGCAGTGTCAGCAAATACCGATGGGCATTTATCCTGATGCCAAGGCTCTAAAGGAAATTGCCAAATAGCTTCACCAGTAGCGTTTGCTGATGCTTGAGCTTTTGTCACAGCGTTATTATCCAAGGCAAATAATGCTGAATAATCGCCACCAGTTGCCATCACAGCAGCGCCAGTTAAGGTTGCTGCGTCGATGATCATTGGCGCACCCGTTTCACTTGCTGCCATCAAGCCATCAGCCAACACTAAGCGGCCTTCAGCATCAGTGTTTGCAACTTCACAAGTAACACCATTTTTATATGTAATAATATCGCCAAGTTTATAGGCATCATTACTGATCATATTCTCAGCGCAACATAAGTACAATTTAACCCGTTGATCTAAGCCTTGTTTAATCGCTAATGCTAATGCACCGGCAACAACAGCAGCACCGCCCATATCACATTTCATATCAAACATGCCGGCGCTACTTTTAATACTGTAACCGCCACTATCAAAAGTAATACCTTTACCAACTAAGCATGCAGCCACTTGGGCATTGGCATCAGCTGTAGGGTTAAAGTCAACTTCCAGTAAACAAGGTTGGTTAATACTACCTTTGCCAACGTTATATATGCCCATCCATTGTTGTTCTAGCAATTCTTCACCTTTAATAAGGCGAGTAGTCACATGTTCAGGAGCGAGGTTAGTAATATAATCAGTTGTCAGTTGTGCAAGCTTCAATGGATATAATTCAGCAGGTGTTTGATTCGTTAAATCACGGCTCCAAGCATAAACCGCAAGTTTATTATTCAAGCGTTCAATTAACCCTGGTTCACCACAAAAACTGATATTTTCTAGTTTATCAACGCAGCTAAAGCCGAGCGCAAAAGCCCATTGGCTAGCTTCATCCCAACCCTCACCGCTCAGCAACGCATGGTCAATATCTAGTTTTTCTATCTTACGTGCTGCCATTTGAATTTTTCGTAATCGATAAGTCGCGTCTTGAGGTAAGTAAATAGCAATACTGTCAGTTGCAATTTGGATGGTTTTTCCTTGCTGCCAACCTTGTGCATGGTTATTTGTTGTCAATGTTATTGATACTGGAGCAGAATTAGCTGTTGTCATGTTCTCACCTTTACATTTAATTTAAGCTAATAGTTTACACTATGCCGGCAAATAATTAACCTATAGCTATGATTTATCAACTACTATTTATATGGACTTTATACTAGCGCCAAGCACACTCATCAAACGTTATAAGCGCTTTCTTGCTGACGTCATAATTGAAGATGAGCAACATGTTAAAACAGCAATAACCATGCATTGTGCTAATACTGGCGCTATGACCGGATGCGCTGAGCCCGGAGATACTGTGTGGTATAGTACTTCTGACAATTTAAAGCGTAAATACCCTAACAGTTGGGAGCTCACCTACACACAAGCACAGCATTGGATTTGTGTTAATACCATACGGGCAAATCAACTCACCGAAGAAGCTATTATTCAAGGTAGCATTAAAGAGTTTTGCCAGCACAGTCAGCTCAAAAGAGAAGTTAAATACGGTGAAGAAAATAGTAAAATTGATTTTCACCTTTATGACGTTAACGGTCGAGAAACTTTTATTGAGGTTAAAAGTGTCACGCTGCTTGAAGCCGAGCAAGGCTACTTTCCCGATGCCGTGACCCAACGAGGGCAAAAACATTTACGCGAGTTAATGGCAATGGCTGAGCAAGGGCATCGAGCAGTACTTTTCTTTGCCGTATTGCACTCAGGTATAAATGATGTAAAGTCTGCCTGTCATATTGATCCTAAATACGCAGAGCTGCTGCTTGAGGCGAGTCAACAAGGGGTTGAAATAATGGCCTACAAAGCAACATTTGAAAAAGAAAAACACCTATTTAAAATGGCTTTAACCACTAAAGTGCCGGTTCTACTTTAAGTAATAAAGAGTAAATAGAGACAATAAAGATTGACCTTATCGCAAAAAGCTTGTAAAAGAGCTTGCTTATAATTTATTGTCGCCTTAGATAACGTTTAGACACAGCAATATTTTTAACATTATCAAGAATATTATCGATTAAGCCTTGAATTTTATATTAGCAAACACAATATATGTGGAATATTTCAGGTCTAATTAAATTGGCAGTTGCAACCAAGCGATAAAATTACATTAAGTAACTTTTTTATCGATTTAGGTCTAGTAGCATTAGGAGAATTAACATGCCAACACACAAAACATTAGGTATTTTAGCATTAGCAGGTGTTAACCCTTACGTTGAAAAGCCTAACGAAGAATACATGAACGAAGCACAACTAGAGCACTTTAAAAAAATTCTAGATGCTTGGCGTGTACAGCTTCGTCAGGAAGTTGATCGTACCGTAACGCATATGCAGGATGAAGCAGCAAACTTCCCTGATCCCGTAGACCGTGCAGCTCAAGAAGAAGAGTTTAGTCTTGAATTACGTACGCGTGATCGTGAACGTAAACTGATCAAGAAAATTGAGAAAACCTTACAGCTTATTGAAGATGACGATTTTGGTTTTTGTAACTCTTGTGGCATTGAAATTGGCATTCGTCGCTTAGAAGCTCGCCCAACAGCTGATCTTTGTATTGAATGTAAAACTCTACAAGAAATCAAAGAACGTCAACTAGCGGGTTAAAAACCAATATTGTTGGAGTTTATCAAGCCTTTGCGACCAGATAATGCAAGTTATTATCGTGGTCGCTTTGCTCCTTCCCCTTCCGGTTTATTACACTTCGGCTCTTTAATTGCAGCACTAGCAAGTTATCTCGACGCCAAGCATAATAACGGCCAATGGCTGCTTAGAATTGAAGATATTGATCCTCCTCGAGAACAATCCGGTGCCAGCAGTGAAATACTCAAAACCTTAGAAAGCTATGGCTTACATTGGGATGAGGACGTCCTTTATCAAAGCCAGCAAAGTGCAATTTATCATGAAGTATTGGCTGAACTAGCAGAACAAAAACTCAGTTATTATTGTCGCTGTACTCGCGCGCAAATAAAAGCCCAAGGTGGCATCTACCAAGGGCAATGTAAAAACCTCGCACAACCTGCGAATAACAGTGCTATTCGCATTAATAATACTGTCGGTATTTCGCAATATAATGACCTCATTCAAACCCAAGTCACCTGTGACACTAAGTTGGCACAAGAAGACTTTATTGTTGTACGCAAGGATGGTCTATTTGCCTACCAATTAGCGGTTGTTGTTGATGATATTTATCAAAATATTAGCCATGTTATTCGAGGTTGTGATTTACTGGAGCCAACAGCAAGACAACTGAGTTTTTATCAAATTTTACAACATAACGCCCCTAAATTTGGACATTTCCCACTTGCTGTCAGCAAACCAGGCTTTAAGTTAAGCAAACAAAATAGTGCCCCTGCAATAGATAAAAACAACCCGCTACCGTCACTTTTTTCAGCCCTAGTTTTTCTGGGTCAACACCCCCCTAATGGCTTACAAACGGCCAGTGTTGATGAGCTTTTAACTTGGGCAATCACCCACTGGTCAATTGCTCAAGTACCAAAATCACAAGAAATAATTTTACAAGTGTAATAAACGCCGACTTTTCATTCGGTTTGCATTCTCTTTTCTCTTGCACTGTTATATCATTGCGCGAGAAATTTAACGAAAAATAGGGTCCAACATTATCAAAAGCGTGATCAATTTGTGTAAAAAAGTACTCGGAAAAGCACGAAAAAAAACCTCTACTCTGCCATCATTTGAACAGCCTAAAATACTTTCTCGTGATCAGCACCCTGTATCTAGAAAACACATCAGTCATAATGCTTTAAAAGTATTGTATCGCTTAAATAAAGGTGGCTATGACGCCTATTTAGTTGGCGGTGGTGTGCGTGATATTTTATTAGGCTTAGAGCCAAAAGATTTTGATATTGCCACCAATGCCACCCCTGAGCAAATTAAGGCCTTGTTTCGAAATTGCCGACTGATTGGTCGTCGTTTTCGCCTAGCTCATATTGTGTTTGGTCGTGAAATTATTGAAGTAGCTACCTTTAGGGGCCACCACGATAACAACGAAGAAAATAGTTGCCAAAAAATTTCTAAGCAAAGTGAAGATGGCATGCTACTGCGTGATAATATTTACGGTAGTATTGAAGAAGACGCTGAGCGTCGAGACTTCACTATTAACGCACTTTACTATTCCGCTAAAGACTTTAAAGTTTATGATTTTGCTAACGGTGTTGCAGACGTATACGCCAAGCAAATTCGCTTAATTGGCGATCCTGAAACACGCTACCGCGAAGATCCAGTGAGAATGTTACGCGCGATTCGTTTTGCCACTAAATTAGATATGGAAATTCACGCTGATTCTAAAGCGCCAATAAAGTCGCTTGCGCCTTTAATGGCTAACATTCCGCCAGCGCGCATGTTTGAAGAGTTTTTAAAGTTGTTTATGTCTGGCAAGGCGGCAGAAAATTTTCAGCTATTACGTGATTACAGCTTATTTCAATATTTTTTCCCTGCGGTAGATCAGCAGCTTAATCAGCAATCTCATGCCTATTTAGCTGACTTTATTTGTTTAGCAATGAAAAATACCGATCATCGTGTTAATACTGAGCAACGCGTTACGCCGGCATTCTTATTTGCCGCTATGCTTTGGTATCCAATGCAAGAACAAATACAACGTTTAAACAGTGAAACACAACTAACACCACAAGATGCTTTTTTCGGGGCATTAAGTGAAATAATGTCAGAGCAACAACGTAGCATCGCCATTCCAAAGCGTTTTCAAGCGGTGATGAAAGATATCTGGATTCTACAAGAAAAGTTAGTTCGACGAGATGGTAAGCGTGCCTTTAAAGCACTTGAACATCCAAAGTTTAGAGCAGGATATGACTTCTTATTATTACGTGCTGAAATTGAAGGCGTTAAAAATAGTCATTCTGAGCAAGCAATAGCATTGCAAGAGCTTGCCAAATGGTGGGGTGATTTTCAAGCTTGTAACGCAGACACGCAACAAGTGATGATAAAAAGTATTGTGCCGAGTAAAAATGGTCCACGTCGCAGCACACGTAAACGTAGAAAACCACGTGTGCAAAACTCAAGTAGTGACGCATAATGGCATTAGCCTATATTGGCTTAGGCAGTAACTTAGCGGATCCGCAAGCACAAATAGCGGCGGCATTAGCTGAGTTAGAGCAACTTGAGCATTGCTTACTTAGTCAGGTTTCTTCTTTATACTTTAGCCGTCCCATGGGGCCACAAGATCAGCCTGATTACATGAACGCTGTGGTTGCGATAGAAACAAGCTTAAGCCCTATCAAATTGCTCGATCAGCTGCAGGCTATTGAAAATAATGCTGGACGGGAGCGTAAAGACAATCGCTGGGGTGCACGAATATTAGATTTAGACATACTTTTGTATGATCAACAATTGATTAATACCGAGCGCTTAATCATTCCCCATTATGGTTTAAAACTGCGCGAGTTCGTTTTATTGCCTTTAGCCGAAATAGCAAATGAACTTATTTTGCCCGATGGCGGTAGCGTTAAAGCACTTGCTCAGCAGATTGAAAAGAATGGGCTAAAAGTTCATAGTAAATTACGTTAGTATAATAAATTTAACATTAGCAACGATTAACGCTGCACCATAAAAATGGAATGAACATGGCTAAAATAACCACTGCCACTTTACAGAAAATGAAACATCAAGGTGAAAAAATCACCACCATTACCGCTTATGATGCTAGTTTTGCTAAAATATTCGATCAAGCAGGCATTCATGCAATATTAATCGGTGACTCATTAGGTATGGTCTTACAAGGCCATGACGATACGCTACCTGTTGGAATTGAGCATATGGCTTACCATACGCAATCAGTAAAGCGCGGAGTCGAAAACACGCTTATTATCGCTGACATGCCCTTTATGAGCTATGCCACAACTGAGCAGGCTTATATTAATGCCACTAAGCTGATGCAAGCTGGCGCTAGTATCATTAAGTTAGAGGGTGGTGAGTGGTTAAAAGAAACCATCAAAGGCTTAGTTGAACGCGGTATTCCTGTCTGTGCTCACTTAGGCTTAACACCACAATCAGTCAACGTTTTTGGCGGTTTTAAGGTACAAGGCCGAGAAAATTATAAAGCTCTAGAAATGATTGAAAATGCTAAAGCCCTAGAAGCTGCCGGTGCACAATTATTGGTTTTAGAGTGCATTCCAAGCAGTTTAGGTAAAGCAATTACCGAAGCAGTTTCAATACCAACAATCGGTATTGGTGCAGGTAAAGACACTGATGGCCAGATTTTAGTTATGCATGACGCCTTAGGCATTTCATGTAGTTATATGCCAAAGTTTTCACGTAACTTTTTAATCGATACCGGTGATATCAAAAAAGCCATCGAGCTTTATATTGATGAAGTCAGTAAGGGTAATTTCCCAGGCCCTGAGCATATTTTTAAATAATTAAAGCCAATCAGACTAATTTATTGAGCACTTAACGAAAGTTAAGTGCTCTCACATTGAGTAAAAAGTAGAATACCATGCAAACAATTGAAACAATTTCGACTTTGCGTAGCGAAATTAATCTTTGGCGCCAGCAAGGTCTTAAAATTGCCTTCGTGCCAACGATGGGAAACTTACATCAAGGGCACATTGCCTTGGTTGAAAAAGCCAAACAAATGGCTGATAAAGTAGTGGTGAGTATTTTTGTTAATCCAATGCAATTTGGCGTTAATGAAGATATTGATAACTATCCTCGCACTATGGCTGCTGATCAAGAAAAATTAGCCATTGGTGGATGCGACATCCTCTTTATTCCTACCCCCGCCATTATCTACCCCAAAGGCCTAGATAAACAAAGTTATATTGAAGTGCCCAATGTCTCTGACGGTTATTGTGGTGAAAGTCGCCCTGGACATTTTCGCGGTGTGGCAACCGTGGTTTGTAAGTTATTTAATATCGTACAACCAGACATCGCCTGCTTTGGTTTAAAAGATTATCAGCAAGTACAAGTAATTCAAACCATGGTTGAAGACTTATCAATGCCAATTGAGATCTTGCCAGTAGAAACCGTTCGAGAAGATTCGGGCTTAGCGTTAAGCTCACGTAATAATTATTTAACTGCAGAAGAAAAGAAAATAGCCCCGGCCTTAAGTCAAAATATTCAGTGGCTAGCAAAAGCCATTCAAAGTGATAATGATTTTATTGGTTTAGCAAAAAAAGCCGCCAGTTATATTGACAATACTGGCATGAAAACAGATTACATTCATATATGCCACGCCCGCACTTTACAACCAGCCAGTGAAGACGATAAAGAGTTGGTCATTCTTGCTGCTGCTCATTGTGGCAAAGCCAGATTGATTGATAATTTACGTATTAGCCTAACTTAAACGTTTATTATTGTTGGTGATTGTTGCCAGCTAGCAACAAAAAAGCGACTCATCTCGTAGAACTTTTACTTCTAGTGATCGTCGCTTTTTTATTGATACGCTCAGTTACGTTATAATTTAGCCGTAACAGCACATTCGGTATATTACGGTTTTGCCATAGATAATAATTTAGGTAAGAAGGTTTCACTCTCCAACGCTAGTTGCATTTGCTCAGCTAAGACATCTTGTAAAATCGTTTTTGACGTTAACGGATTCGCTAATACCACACGAAAAACTAAGGTTTTACGTCCTTGATACCTTTTCACTTCTATACGCGTGCGTGACACAAAAGACTTACCATTCTCACGTTGACGTTTTTGAATAAATTTAGTGAGTTTGTCCAACAGTACATTTATCACTTCTTGCTGTTCATTATCAGCATTAGCTAACAAAGCTTGCACACTTGCTGGGTTATAACGATAAGTCAGCAAACATAACTCAGGCTCAGTGATCAATTCAAAATCTGCATGTTGATTAATCAACTCAGCAAAATAATGCGCTTTTTCAATACTACTATTAATCAACATTTCGTAACCAGGGCGACTAATCACATGTAATGCTGCATAAACCAGCATTGCCATGCCTGGACGAGAGCCTTCTAAAGTATGACTACCTAAATCTTTCGAGCCCTTACGCAAAATATATTCTGCATGGTGCTCAATAGCGGCAACAGATGCCGGATTCTTAAAAACTACTAAGCCAGCCCCCATAGGCACATACATTTGTTTGTGTGCATCTATAGTAACTGAATCTGCTAGCTCAATGCCTTTAAGCATTGGGCGGTATTTTTTCGAGAGTAAGGTTGCTCCGCCCCACGCAGCATCCACATGAAAGTGTGCTCCGTAATGCTGGGCAATGTCAGCCATTTGTTCAAGCGGATCAATGTTACCGGTTTCAGTGGTACCGGCAACGCCAACAATACTTAATACACGAATATTTTCGTCAGCTAATTGTTGGCATTTTGCCTTTAGTAATTGGCAATCGATTTTATTATTTTCATCGGTTGGAATGGCAATAACACTGTCTTGCCCTATGCCTAATACATCAGCAGATTTTTTCAGTGAGTAATGACCACGTGCGGATACTAAAATAGCTAAGCCATCATACTGGTAATGCTTAAGTGCTTTATATAAGCCCTCACGAGCTACGCCTTTGAATTCACCATCCGGCTTTAACAAGTTATTACGAGCCACCCAAAGTGCCGTTAAATTGGCGATGGTGCCGCCTGAACAAAATGCCCCTAAAGAATGGTTAGCGCTATGCATCCATTGTTGATAGAAAGGTTCATCATCTTGATAAACTAAACGGTGCATCATGCCTAAAACTTGGCGTTCCATCGGAGTAAACGCTTTAGAGGTTTCAATTTTTACTAAGTTCTGATTTAGACCAACCATCAACTTTGACAGCGGTAAAATAAAATAGGGTAATGCTGAGGTCATGTGACCTATAAAGTTTGGGCTAGAAGTGTGCACTGACTGAGAGACCAGCTTATCAAGTAAGTGGTGCATGTGATCTGAAACAAAAGCCGGCTCTTCAGGGATCAAGGAATTAGCAAAATCTTTTTCGATTTCGCTTAATGCTTGCTCTGTGGCTGCGATATGCGCACCAAGAAAGCCTGCTAAGTTTTGTGATATCTCATTCTCTATTCGG